>JADHEF010000595.1_pt1 | contig 34602 bp, 31 predicted proteins | sample 8952391 | NCBI WGS metagenome assembly JADHEF01 (sample SAMN16124439, study PRJNA663245) | bioreactor sludge metagenome | isolation source: sludge (nitrite) | place: India:Bengaluru | collected 2019-02-28 | reverse complement strand
CTTCATCATGCACAAGGGCGATGAACGGCGTCAACCATTTTGTAGTGAATATTTTCTGGCACTACATTTCTGTCGTTTTGTTCGACAATCGCTGCTCGTACTACAGGCCGGACAGTATCTCGAAGGCGGCGCGCACCCGCGCTTCGTTCGGGTAGTTTCGGTTGGCCAGCAACACGATCGCCAGCTGTTCGGAAGGCACGAACGCGGCGTAGGCACCAAAACCGTTGGTTGAACCGGTCTTGTTGTACCAGGCAGCCGGCTGGGCGGGCAGGGCCGGTTGCAAGCGTGTGGTTGCCTGGGGTTCACGGATCAGCCGCGGGCTGTTGCCATCGACCAGCGTGGCCAGGGTTGCCGGGTAGGGGTAGCGTTCCCAGCCCAGGCCCTGCGTCATGGCGCCGACCTGGAAGTAGCCTTGCTGGGTGATGTCGATGGCTTTCACCAGTGCCGGTGGCAAGCCTTCAGGCTGAATCTGCAGGCGCACGTAACGCAGCAAGTCGCTGGCACTGGTCTTGATGCCGTAGGCTTCGTCGGCATACGGGCCGGGGCCGACGCGCACCGGTTTTTCGGCGGCATCGTACCCTTGGGCGTAAAGGCCCTGGGCGCTGGCCGGGATGTGCAGGTAGGTGTTCTCCAGGCCCATTTTCGGCAGCAGGCCTTCGGTCATCAGTGTGGCAAACGGCTGGTGCTGCGCGCGGGCGGCAAGGTCACCAAACAAGCCAAGGCTAGGATTGGAATAGCAGCGTTGCGTACCGGGCTTGGCGTGGGGCTGCCAGTGTCGGAAGAAATCGACGACCTGCTGCGGTGTCTGCACCGCATCCGGGAACTGCAAGGGCAGGCAGTCAGCACTGTAGGCGCCCAGTTCCAGCACTGTGGCGTCGCCGATGGGCGTGCCGGCCAGCGCCGGGTGGTAGCGTTTGGCCGGCGCGGTGAGGTCCAGCTGGCCCTCGGCACTGGCCAGTGCGGACAGGGTGGCGGTGTAGGTCTTGCTCAGCGAACCGATCTCGAACAGCGTGTCACGGCTCACCGGCACGTTGTCGGCCTTGCTGGCCACGCCGTAGCTGAAGTAGTGCGCGTGGTCGCGGGCGTAGATGGCCACGGCCATGCCGCTGATGCCTTGCTCCTGCATCAGTGGGCGGATGATACGGTCTACCTTGGCTTGCAGCTGGTCATCGGCCTGGGCGCCGGCATGGCCCAAGGTGAGGGTAATGGCGGCTGCAAGCGCGGCCAGGCGGGAGAGGGGCATGGTGGGGGCCTTTTGTGGAGCGTGTCCGTTGAGCGATACCGGTGGGGGTTCCGGCGTTAGCGGCGAAAAGCCGCAGACCTTATCGTTTGCCCTTGCACAATGACAAGATGGACACAGTGATGAAGTATTTGCGCATGTTATTCGACAATTTCACCCTGGCCTTGCTCGGGGTGGTGCTGATTGCCACCGTGCTGCCTTGCTCAGGGGATGGCGCAGTGTATTTCGGCTGGCTGACCAACCTGGCCATCGGCCTGCTGTTCTTCCTGCACGGCGCCAAGCTGTCGCGCGAGGCGATCATTGCCGGTGCCGGGCACTGGCGCCTGCACCTGCTGGTGTTCTCCTGCACGTTCGTGCTGTTCCCGCTGCTGGGCCTGGCCTTCAAGCCGCTGTTCGTGCCGCTGGTGGGCAATGAACTGTACCTGGGTGTGCTCTACCTGTGTGCCTTGCCGGCTACCGTGCAGTCGGCCATCGCGTTCACTTCGCTGGCCCGTGGCAATGTGCCGGCGGCCATTTGCAGTGCTGCAGCGTCCAGCCTGCTGGGCATCTTCCTTACCCCGTTGCTGGTGATGCTGCTGCTGGGCGCCAGTGGCGACACCGGCTCTGGCCTGGATGCCGTGCTGAAGATCACCTTGCAACTGCTGGTGCCGTTCGTGGCGGGGCAGATTGCGCGACGCTGGATCGGCGCCTGGGTCAAGCGCAATGCCCGTTGGCTCAAGGTGGTGGATCAGGGCTCGATCCTGCTGGTGGTGTACACCGCCTTCAGCGAGGCAGTCGTCACCGGGCTGTGGCACACGGTATCGCCGCAGCACCTGGCCGGGTTGTTCGCCGTGTGCGGGATTTTGCTGGCGGTGGTGCTGTTTGGCACACGTCTGCTGGGCAAGGTGCTGGGCTTTGACCTGGAAGACCGTATCACCATCCTGTTCGCCGGCTCCAAGAAGAGCCTGGCGACCGGCGTACCGATGGCCCAAGTGTTGTTCGTGGGCAGCGGCATTGGTGCGATGATCTTGCCGCTGATGCTGTTCCATCAGATCCAGCTGATGGTCTGCGCGGTGTTGGCGCAGCGTTATGCCAGCCGAGAGCAAGTGGCAGAAGAGGCATCGGCGGCGTCCTGAAAAATCAAGCGCAGCGGGCGCGCCCACAGCGGCGCGCACCGCTGCTGCTATCTGGCCTGGCCCGAGCCGCGTTCGCGCAGAGCCTTGCCCACCTCTGCCTCGATCTTGTAGGCCGGTCCCTCCAGGTCGTCGTAGTTGCGTGTATAGCGCCGGGCGAATTCCTCTACCCCCAGTTCCTGATATTGCTGCACATGCTTGAGCTCATGCGCCCACAGGGCCACGTTGTTCTCGGCATCGTCGGCCCGCCGGAAGATGATCGTGTCGATCAGCGTCACAGCGTTCACATCAGGGTTTTGCAACAATGCATTGGCCGCGCTCATCTGCTGTTCGTCACCCACCCGGAAGCGCGCTGCGTCAAGCACGGCAAAGTCGTACCAGGGTTCGAGTTGCGCCCGGATATGCAGCGGGATCGGCTCGACGCCGTTGGCGGTGGCCTCATCCCTGGCCTGGCGCAAGGCGAACGTCAGGCTGGAAGACGCCATGACCTCGACATCCTTGAGAATCTGGCCGGCCTGACCCGGGTCTATCGGCGCACAGAAACACCCCATCAGGCACACCTGGTATTGCCCGGGTGGGCACGCTTGTTCGGCAAGCGCGGGCAGCGCCAGAGTGAGGCCCAGCAGCAGGCTAATCCGCTTCATGCAGGGCCTTTTCGACAAACTGGCGGCTTGCGTCCAGCACCTGCGACTGCACACCCTCAGTGGCCAGCATGCGCCCGACCATCAACGCACCGACGCATTGGCTGATGAGCACCCAGGCCAGTTGATCATCCTCCAGTGTTGCACGCCAGGCCTGGTGCAGGCTGACCAGCCAGTGCTCGGCCTCTTCGCGCACGGGCGCGGCGGCCCGGGCGATTTCCACACCCAGCGGCGGCAGCGGGCAGCCACCTTCGGCATTGTGCAGGTGGGCCAGGCTCAGGTACTGCTGCAGGCAACGGCCCAGCCGCTCGCGGCTTGCGCCCGAACTGGCCAGGCGTGCCAGCGGGCTGTTGCACAGTTCCTGGCGTACCACTTCGGTGAACAGGTCATCTTTGGACGGGAAGTGGTTGTAGAAGGCGCCGCCGGTCAGGCCAATCGCTTTCATCAGCCCGGCCACGCCGGTGCTGGAAAAACCTCCCCGCTTGGCCAGCGCGCCGCTGCTGGCCAGCAGCCGTTCGCGGGTTTGCTGTTTGTGTTCATTGGAGTAGCGCATTCACATGCCTCTGCCGGCGGGCTTGACGATGACCGCGATCTTAACATAGCGTTCGTTTACTAAACGATCATTCACCAATGGAGGCAGGCATGGCAGAACAACAAAAAGTAGTGCTGGTGATTGGTGCGGGCGACGCCACCGGGGGTGAGATTGCCAAGCGCTTTGCCCGCGAGGGTTATGTCGCTTGCGTGACCCGGCGCCAGGCCGAAAAACTGCAACCGCTGCTGGAGGAAATACGCGCTGCCGGTGGCCAGGCCCATGGGTTTGGCTCTGATGCACGCAAGGAGGATGAAGTGACCGCGCTGGTCGAGACCATCGAGCGTGATATTGGCCCTATCGAGGCGTTTGTCTTCAATATCGGTGCCAATGTTCCCTGCAGCATCCTTGAAGAAACCCCGCGCAAGTACTTCAAGATCTGGGAAATGGCCTGCTTTGCCGGTTTTCTCACGGCTCAAGCAGTTGCCCGGAGCATGGTTCAACGTGAACGTGGCACCATTCTGTTCACTGGCGCCACCGCTGGCACGCGTGGTGCAGCCGGGTTCGCCGCTTTTGCCGGGGCCAAGCATGGCTTGCGTGCCCTGGCCCAGAGCATGGCCCGCGAGCTGGGGCCGCGGAACATTCATGTCGCGCATGTGGTGGTAGACGGGGCCATCGACACGGCCTTCATCCGTGACAGCTTCCCCGAGCGTTACGCCCTCAAGGATCAGGATGGCATTCTCGACCCCGCGCACATTGCCGACAGCTACTGGTTCTTGCACGCCCAGCCGCGAGACGCCTGGACATTCGAACTGGACCTGCGCCCCTGGATGGAACGTTGGTAAGCCCCTCTCACCCAGCAAGGACCGAAACCCATGCACAACACTGTCGATTTCTATTTTGACCTGGGCAGCCCGGCCAGCTACCTGGCCTGGACGCAACTGCCGGGCCTGTGCGCTCGCCGGGGTGCCACACTGCGCTACCGGCCAATGCTGCTGGGAGGGGTGTTTCAAGCGACTGGCAATGCTTCGCCGGCCATGATCCCGGCCAAGGGCCGCTACATGTTCACCGACCTGGCGCGCTTTGCCGCTCGTTATGGCGTGCCGTTCGGCATGCCGCCGGGGTTCCCGGTCAATACGTTGAGCTTGATGCGCGGCGTTATGGGCACCCAGTTGCAGTCACCGGAGCGGTTCGAGCCGTTGCTGTCGGCGCTGTTCAATGGGCTGTGGGCGCAGCGGCGTAACCTGGGCGACAGCGCCGTTCTGGATGAAGCACTGACAGCGGCAGGCTTCGATCCACAGGCTTTTCACGCACTGACGGCTGACGGTGAAGTGAAGGCGGCGCTCAAGCAGGCGACCGAGGCGGCTGTGGCGCGTGGGGTGTTTGGTGCGCCGACCTGTTTTGTGGGTGAGGCGATGTTCTTTGGGCAGGACCGCCTGGACTTTGTCGAGGAGGCATTGACTCAAGGGGCTAGCAGCTTTTCCAGCTGAGTGCGCTCCCACAGGCTGAGCAGGTCGACCGGGTTGGTGCCGTAGCGCTGCCAATCTTCGAGCCCGGCTTGCTGGCCGCCCGGGGCATGGCAGTGGACGCAATGGGCAAGGCCTTCGGCATCCAGGGCCAACGTCAATCGCCAACCTTGAATGCTCACATCGACCAGGCTATCAGCGTGGCGTGCACACACTTCAAGTGGGTGCACGCCCAAGGCTGCGTTGCGCAGGCATTGATAAATGTCGCGCGTGTTCAGCGAAGCCCGTTGCGTCAAGGTCAGAAATTCGCCGGGGTGTTGGCGCTGATGATCTCGGCCTCGTCCGGGCCAATGTTCTTGAAACTGTGCGGCAGGGTAGTGGGAATGTAGTAGCCATCGCCCGAGTTGAGGACGCTGACCTGGCCATCGACCCACAGCTCCACGGTGCCGCGAGTGACCAGGCCACATTCTTCGCCCTCGGCATGCACGATCGGCTCGCCCGAGTCGGCGCCGGGGGCATACAATTCGCGCAGCATGCGCATCTGCCGGCCTTCGACACTTGCACCGACCAGCAACATGCGCAGGCCGTTGCGGCCCAGGTCGGGCTGTTCGCCACCCCGGAACACGTAGCGCTCTTCACGCACCGGCTCGTCGAAGCTGAAAAACTCCGCCAGGCTCATGGGAATGCCTTCAAGCAGTTTTTTCAGGGAGCTGACCGAAGGGCTGACGCGATTCTGCTCGATCTGCGAGATCGTCGAATTGGTCAGCCCGCTGCGACGGGCCAGTTCCCGTTGGGAGAGGTTGTTGCGTTCCCGCACCAGTTTGAGTCGCGTCCCCGTGTCCATAGCCGCCTTGTAATCAGAGGTGTCAATAATAATGAGCGATGCGCATTAAAACACACTCTGCGCGCTTGCGCGCTGTGCTTGTCAAAGCCGCTGTTCACGCGGCATCGGCCACAACCCGACCAGCAACAACAGCACGGCCACGGCCAGGAATGGCAAGCGCGGATCGAGCGCATACACCAAGGTACCGGCCAGTGGCCCGATCACGGCGCCCATGCCTTGTGCCGCGCCAATGGAGCCGGCTGTAGCGCCTTGTTCAGACGCCTGCATGGCATTGGCCGCCAGCGCTGAGAACGACGGGAAGACAAAGCCCATGCCGGCTGCCGCGACGAAGTAGCACGCCCATAGCCAAGGTGCGGTAGCCGCGAGCGAGCCGCAGGCAAAGCCGATGGCCGAAACCGTGGCGCCTACCCGGATCATCTTCAGCGGCGGCCATTCCAGCTTGCGCAGCAGTATCTGCGACAGCATCAGTGCCACGCCTACGGTAGTCAGCGCGATGCCGGCGGCCTGGGCCGCTTCTGCCGGGCCCAGGTGCAGGCGGTCGAGGGCGAAGAAACCGACGACGATCTGCGACACGGTGACACTGAGCATGGCGCTGAACGCCACCAGCAAGGGCCGACGCAGGCGCGGGTCGCCCAGCCGCACCGGGCTGGGGGCGTGGCTGTGGGGCAGGGCCTGCGGCTTGAGGGTGAACAGCAGCACAAGGAAGGCGCTGGCCGGCAGCAGCGACATGATATGGAATGGCAGGCTCAGGCTATGCCGCGCCAGTAGCGCAGCCAGCGCTGGCCCCACCACCAGGCCGACGGCGTTGGCCGCCCCTAGCGAGGCCATGGCGCGCGCGCGTCGCTGCGGCTCGACATGGTCTGCAATCAGTGCGTTGCAGCCCACCGGGATGGCGGCATAGAAAGCGCCGATACAGCCGCGCGCGACCATCAGGCCGAAGAAGGCCAGGGTCGCCCCCGGCATGAAGCGCAGTGCGCCTTCGACGAACAGGCACAACAGCCAGTACGCCAGGGTGAATCCGGCAGTGCCCAGCAACAGAATGCGCCGGCGGCCCAGGCGGTCTGAAGCCCGGCCCCAGGGCCGGGCCAGCAGCACCCAGACCACGCCGGCCACCGTTACGGCGGCGCCGGCCTGCCAGGTGGCCATGCCGAGTTGGCGGGCGATCGGGCCGATAAGGGCGACGAAGGCCATCATCGACATCGTACAGGCCATGTTGGCCAGCAGCAGCGGGCGTAAGTCCAGCGTGCTGGCAGGTAGAAGGGTTGCAGAGTCCTTTGCGACGTTCATGGGCAGTCCAGGTAGTGCGGCAAGTGAAAGCCGATCTTATTAAGAATAATTATCGTTTGTCGAACCCCTGGGCTGCTGCCGGTCAGTCGTTGCGACGCAGGGGGCCAGGCCACATGCTACGCAACACGCCTTCGCGGCGCACCCATGCGTGCATCAAAGCCGCCGCCACATGCACCAGCACCGTGGCGAACAGCAGGTAGCCGGCCCAGCCATGGGCCTGACGCAGCACGGCATACAACTGCAGGTTGTGCGGGGCGATGGCGGGCAAGCCCAACGGGCGAGGGTAGTCGCCGGCCGACAGCATGGCCCAGCCCAGCAACGGCATGGCCAGCATCAGGGCATAGAGCAACAGGTGCGAGGCCCCGGCGGCCCAGCGCTGCAGTGTCGGCAGCGCCGGCGGCAGCGGCGGGTGAGGCACGGCCAGGCGTACGGCGATGCGCAGCACGACCAGTACCAACAGGGCCAGGCCGGTGGCCTTGTGCAGGCTGATCAGCACGGGGTGGCGCGGCGACAGGTCGGCGACCATGCTTACGCCGATGAACAACATGGCCAGGATCAGCACGGCCATCAACCAGTGCAGCAAACGGGCGAACGGGTGGAAGGCTTCGGGTCTCATGGCTGGGCTCCGGTGCTGAGCGATTCACGGCTGCGGCGATTGAACGATTCCGAATAGGCGGCGGAGCGGGCGGCGAGAATCGGGTCGCCTGACGCCTCGATACCGTGCGGCAGAATCAGCGGGTCAAAGTTGAGGTCGCGGCAGGCCCCTTGCTCCGGGGCGTCGATGTGCTCCAGCACCAGGGTGCCGGCGTCTACGCTGCGCCGCTCGGTGGGCCAGGGGCGGGCAGGATCGTCCACTGCATCGCCCGGGTCGGCCAGCACCAGGCGCAGCGTCCAGCGCAGCGGGCCTTGGGCCAAGCGCTGCTGCAGGTCGTGCTGCAGGAACTGTTTGTCATCTACTTGGGCAGGCAACGCAGCAAACGCGGCTTGTGGCTCAAGTTGCCAGCGCACCGGGTGGGCCACCCCGGCTGCGTCGATCAGGCGGAAGGCATTGATGCTGTGGTACTGCGTGCTGGCGAAGCTGTCGCTGGGCTTGTAGCTGGCCGCCCATTGGCGAAACGCCGCGCTTTCCGGGTGGGCAGCGAAGAACGCCTGCAGCCTGGCGGGGTCCGGCTTGTGGGTGGTTGGGTCCGGTGTGCCCGCCAGCACTTGCTCGTAGAACCCTTGTGGGGTGCTGACCGCCAGCACTGGCGGGTTGTTCATGCCGGTGCGCCAGACCTGGCCGTCGTCGGTGCTCAGCTGAATCGCCAGGCTGCGTACCGGAATGCCGGTGTCCGGGGCAAACGGGTTGGCACCGCCGATGGCGAAACGGCCGATCACCGGCACCCGCGACTGGCTGAATGCTCGCGCCGTGGACAGCTTGGCGGCCTGCCCGCTGGCCTGGAAGTAGCCGCTGACGCACAGGCCTTTGGCGTGGTTCTTGCGATAGCCCGGGTAATGCCCGGCCTGGGCTTCGAAGGTGTCGATGATGCGCTGCGGCGTCAGCCGGCTTTCGCCGAGCCAGCCGGCGGCATAGGCAAAGCCGGCGCCTGCGGCCAGCATCACGGCGCCGATGGCAGCCAGGCGCAACGCTTTGGCCGGGCCGTGCAAGGGTGAGTTCATGGTCATCGTCCGGTTGGGGGAATGTGCCGGTACGACGGCTCAGGGAAAAACTTATTCCCTCGGCGGGAATAGAATTTGCCGCCGGGCGTCTGCCTTTTACACTGACAACTTCAAAGGCCGGGACTTTGCCATGCACGATCTGGACGACCACCAGTGGCGCGAGCTGCTGGCCCGCCTGCGCCGCTTTGCCGTGTGGCTGACCCGCGAGCCGGGCAGCGCCGACGACCTGGTGCAGGCCACGGTCGAGCGGGCCCTGAGCCGGCGTGAACAGCAACGCGATGCTGATGCGCTGCGCGCCTGGCTGTTCACCATTCTTTATCGGCAGTTTCTCGACGGTAAGCGCCGCGAGCGCCTGCATGCGCGCTGGTTGTCCTGGTTCGGCCGCGCCGAGCGCGACGACGAGCCGGTTGGCGACAACCTCGAAGCCATCGTCCTGGCCCAGGCCGACCTGCAGGCATTTGCCCGGCTGTCGGCAGAGCAGCGCGCCCTGTTGCTGCTGGTCAGCATCGAAGGTTTGAGTTACAAGGAGGCCGCCCAGGCCTTGGGCATCCCCATCGGCACTGTGATGTCGCGCCTGTCGCGCGCGCGCAATGCCTTGCGCGAACTGACCGAGGGCAACCCGCAGCCCCTGGCCTTGCGGAGACTGAAATGACGCGCCTGATCCCCAGCGAAGACGAATTGCACGCTTACGTCGATGAGCGCCTTGGGCCTGCGCGCCGGGCCGAGGTGCAAGCCTGGCTGGCGGCCAACCCACAGGCTGCGGAGCGGGTAGAGGGCTGGCGTGCCGATGCCCGCCGGCTGCGTACCGCGTTGGCCGGGTTTGGCGAAATGCCCGGGGCCGCGCAGCTGGACCTTGGGCCGTTACGGCGGCAATTGCGCCAGCGTCGTCAGCGGCGCTGGGCGACGGCGGCGGTGGTGATGCTGGCATTGGGTATGGGAGGGCTGGGCGGCTGGCAAGTGCGTGATGCCACCCTGGCGCGGGTCGATTTGCCCATGGCCGATGCCGTGCAGGCGCACCGCTTGTTTGCCGACAGCCAGGCGCTGGATATCCAGGCCAGCGACCCGGGGCAGTTGCGCGACTGGCTGGGTCGACATTTCAATCGCGTGGGGCAATTGCCGGATTTGGCGGGCTATGGTTTCAAACCGGTAGGGGCGCGGTTGCTCAGCAACGAGCAAGGGCCGGCGGCACTGTTGGTGTTTGAAGATGGCAAAGGCCAGCGCATCAGCCTGTTCCTGCGTTCACCGGGCGAGCTTTATCGGCGCATGCCGGACGGGCAGCGGGTCGATGGTCAGCTGGAGGCAAGGTATTGGTCGCATGGGGCTTACAACTTTGCCCTGGTCAGCGCGGCGGATGATTTGCGTGGAGCAGGTGTAGGGGAGGCGTTACGGCTGGGTTTGTGAAGGTCAGCTTCGCCGTCAAAATTGCCGGGGCCGCACAGCGGCCCCAGTGCTGCCTTTCAGGTCAGTTCAACTCCAGCCAGATCGGTGCATGGTCCGACGGCTTTTCCATCCCGCGCAGTTCATAGTCCACACCCGCCGCCTTGATCCGTGGCACCAGCTGCTGCGAGGCCATGATCAGGTCGATGCGCAGCCCACGCTTGGGATCGTCCTCGAAACCACGGCTGCGGTAGTCGAACCAGCTGAAGCGGTCGGTGACATCCGGGTAAAGGTGGCGGAAGCTGTCGACCAGCCCCCAGCCTTTCAACCGCTCCATCCACTCACGCTCTTCCGGCAGGAAGCTGCACTTGCCGGTCTTCAGCCAGCGCTTGGCGTTGTCCGGACCGATGCCGATATCGCAGTCCTGCGGCGAAATGTTCATGTCGCCCATCACCAGCAGCGGCTGGTCGTTACGGAACTGGCCCTCCAGCAGTGCCTGCAGGTCGCTGTAGAAGCGCTGCTTGGCCGGGAACTTGGTGGGGTGGTCGCGGCTTTCGCCCTGGGGGAAATAGCCATTCATGATGGTGATCGGGTTGCCATCGGCATCGGCGAAGGTGCCCCAGATAAAGCGGCGCTGGGCGTCTTCTTCGTCGGTTGCAAAGCCTTTGTGCACGCTAAGCGGTGCCTGGCGCGACAGCAGGGCCACGCCGTAGTGGCCTTTCTGACCGTGGTAGTGCACGTGGTAACCCAGTGCCTGCACGTCGGCCAGCGGGAACTGATCGTCGCTGACCTTGGTTTCCTGCAGGCCGATCACGTCCGGCTGGTGCTTTTCGATCAGCGCTGCCAGCTGGTGCGGGCGGGCTCGCAGGCCGTTGATGTTGAAACAGACGATCTTCATGGAAAGATAATCCCGGTAAAAGGCGCGATGCTAGCCGACATCGCCCGTCATCACCAGCGTGGCGGCCAGGCGAACCTGCTGCTAACGTGCTGTTGGGGGTGAACGAAGCGCGCTGGGGCACCTCCAAGGCACTGTACGCCCATTCCAGGAGGTCTGCCCGCAATGCCCGATACCAACGCCGCCCCGGCCCGTGTCTGCCTGCTCGATGATGGTTACAGCCGCGAGGCGCGTTCGCTGCTGTACAACGCCTACCGCCATGAACCCACCTTTGCCTATATTTTCGAGGCCCAGCGCCCAGGGTATGAGCGGCGCCTGCGGGTGATGGTGCGCGAATGGGTACGCCAGCATTTCTACCTGCAGCTGCCTGCCATCGGCCTGCTGGTGGAGGACCGCCTGATCGCCCTGGCACTGATCGTGCCGCCGCTGCGACGGCTGGGCGTGGCCGACAGCTGGGCCTGGCGCCTGCGCATGATCCTGGGTACGGGGCCGCGCTGCACGCGGCGCTACATGGACTACCAGGCCGCGCTGGCTACCTGCCTGCCCACCGACCAGGTGCATGTACTGCCGTTGCTGGGCGTACACCCGCAGTTCCAGGGCAAGCATTACGGTGAGCAATTGTTACAAGCGGTGCACGACTGGTGCGCGGACGACCCTGGTACCCAGGGTGTGGTGCTGGACACCGGCAACGAGCATTACCTGGCCTTTTACCAGCGTCAGGGTTATGAGGAAATTGGCGAGGTGGCTGTAGGACCCATCCGGGAAAGGGTGTTCTTCCATCCGAATCCGGTCTCTTCAAAATCCGCTTTTGCCTGATCAGGCTGCCAGGCGGCTCCCTTGAGCGCCTGGCTCTGGTAGCATTCGCCGCATGACGTATTCAGGAAGATTGACCTGGGGCCTGGTTTTCTGGGCCGCCAGTTTCGCAGCATGGGGCCAGAGCGAGTTGCTGGTGAAGGTAAAACCGGCCAACAAGGCGCTCAAGGCCAATGTCGAAGGCTATATAGGCACTTTGGGTGACCGCGATGAAGAAGCGCTTTTGCGCTTCAGTCGCGGGGCAGAGGAGCAGGCGCGCAAAGCCGCGCAGGCACTTGGCTACTATCAGGCGCAAATCGATACCGAGGTCAAGCCCGCCAGTGACGCTGACCATTCCCCGCAACTGATCATCCGCATTAACCCCGGCGAGCCGATTCGCCTGCGTAACGTGACCGTGCGCATCGACGGCCCGGCCAGCGAAATGAAGGCCTTCCGCGTTCCCGACAGCAAGGCATTGCGTGCCGGGGAACAACTCAACCATGGCCATTACGAGGATGCCAAGCGCCTGATCCAGAACCAGGCATCACGCTACGGCTTCTTCAGCGGCCGCTTTACCCGCCAGCGCCTGGCGGTCGACCCGCAGGCCGGCGTGGCCGATATCGAACTGGTCTACCAAAGTGGCCCGCGTTATCGCCTGGGTGCCGTCACCTTCGGTGGCGACACGCCACTGGACGACGACCTGCTGCACCGCATGGTGTCGTTCAAACCGGGGACTCCCTACGATTCTGAATTGATCGCCGAACTGAACAATGACTTGCAGTCGAGCGGCTATTTTGAAGGTGTGCGCGTGGATGCAGCGCCCACCGCCGCGGTGGGCGAAGAAGTCCCTGTGGATGTGCGCCTGGAAACCCGCAAACCTCGCACCATGGGCCTGGGCTTGGGCTTTTCGACCGACGTCGGGCCACGCGGCAAGGCCAACTGGACTCGCCACTGGGTTAACCCACAGGGCCACAGCTACGGTTGGGAAACCGAGCTGTCGGCGCCGCGCCAGAACGTCGGCCTGTGGTACGACATTCCCCTCGACCCGCCGCTGACCGACAAGCTGCGCTTCGCCGGTGGCTACCAGAACGAGGAACTTGCCGGTACCGACACCCTCAGCAAACTGTTGACGGTCGGCCCCGAGTGGCACAGCAAGCTGCCCAGTGGCTGGCAGCGGGTGATATCGCTCAAGTACCAGCGCGAGGAATATCGCCTGGGTGACGACTCCGGGCTGAGCAACTTGCTGATGCCGGGCGTCAGCTATTCCTTCCTGCGCAGTGACAACCGTATCGACCCGCATAACGGCTACCGCCTGCAGTTCGATGTACAGGGGGCCAAGGAAGGGCTGGTTTCCGACACCAACCTGTTGCATGGCAACGTGCTGCTCAAGGGACTGACCACGCTCGGCCACAACCACCGCTTGCTCGGTCGCGTACAGTTCGGCGGCAGTGCGACCAATGGCTTCAAGAACAACATCCCGCCGTCGTTGCGCTTCTTCGCCGGTGGTGACCAGAGCGTGCGTGGCTACGATTACCAGACCCTGTCGCCCAAGAACAGCGACGGTGATCGTATTGGCGGGCGTTACCTGGTGGCCGGCAGTGTCGAGAACTCGTTCAACAACCTGGAGCTGCCCAGCCTCAAGACCGGGGTGGGCTTTGGTGTGCGCTGGGTGTCGCCGGTCGGGCCGCTGCGCCTGGACCTGGCCAAGGCGCTGGATGACGAAGGGGGCATTCGCCTGCACTTTTCCATGGGGCCTGAGCTTTGAAACGTGTGACCAAATACATTCTGCTGGGCCTTTTCGGGGTCGTCGTGAGCCTGGGCCTGGCGCTGGGCCTGCTGGTGGGCACCGAGGCTGGCAGCCGCTGGGCACTGGGCAAGGTGCCCGGGCTTGAAGTAACCGATTTTCAGGGGCGTCTGGCGGGCAGTTGGCAGGCCAGCAAGCTGCGCTGGGCCGATGGTGGCAGCACAGTAGAGGTGCAGGCACCGCTTCTGGCCTGGTCGCCTGCATGCCTGATGCGTTCCACCCTGTGCATTGACCAGTTGCAGGCGCAGCGCATCGACATGGCCTTTGCGCCCAGTGCCGAGCCGGCCGACAGTGGCCCGCTGCAGCTGCCCGCGTTGCGCTTGCCGCTGGCCATCGAACTGGGTGAGGTCAAGGTCGGCCAACTGCGGCTGGACGGCAGTGACCTGCTGGGCGACTTGCAACTGGCGGCGCACTGGACCAGCACCGGCATGCGCATCGACAGCCTGCACCTGCAGCGCGATGACCTGAAACTGGCCCTGCAGGGTGACCTGCAGCCCGAGGGTGACTGGCCGCTGCAACTGCAGGCACAGCTGCAATTACCGGCAGTGGAGGGCAAACCCTGGCAGCTGGCGCTGACCGCCACGGGTGATTTGCAGAAGACCCTGAAGCTGGCAGGCACCAGTAGCGGTTACCTCGACGCCACGTTGAACGGGCAGTTGCAGGCGTTGGCCGAGCACCTGCCCGCAACCTTGCAGATCCGTTCCGAGGCATTCAAACCGGCGGGTGCATTGCCTGACACTTTGCAGTTGAACCAGCTCAAGCTCGATGCCAAAGGCGACTTGCTCAAGGGGTATCAGCTGTCGGGTACGGCCAGCCTGCCGGCTGAACAGTCGCCGATCGCCTTGGCCTTGTCCGGCCTGGTCGACAGTAAAGGCGCCAGGCTCGATGCGCTTGACCTGACCGCCAGCGACACCCAACGGGTCAAGCTGAAAGCCACGGCCGATTGGCAACAAGGCCTGAGCGCCGATGCGCAACTGGACTGGCAGGACTTCCCGTGGTTGCGCCTGTACCCATTGGAGACGCCGCCCCAGGTTACCCTCAAGGCCTTCAATACCCAGGTGCATTATCGCGATGGCAACTATCAGGGTACCTTCAAGGGCGACCTTGACGGCCCAGCGGGTGCATTCAGTTTGGCCAGCCCGTTCGAAGGCGACCTGAGCCAGGTGAAGCTGCCGCAGTTGGCGCTGACCGCCGGCCAGGGCAAGGCCGCCGGCAGTGTCGCTGTGCGCTTTGCCGACACGCTGGCCTGGGATGTCGACTTGCAGCTTTCGGCGCTCGACCCTGCCTATTGGCTGGCCGAACTGCCGGGCACGCTGGCAGGGCCGCTGCGCAGCAAAGGCGAGCTGAAAGGCGAGGCGCTCACCCTTGACGCGCAACTTGACCTGAAAGGCCGTCTGCGTGGCCAGCCGGCAGTGCTCAAGGCCGAGGCGCAGGGGGCAGGGCAGAGCTGGACGCTCGGTGCACTGGCTATCCAGCTGGGTGACAACCGCATCAACGGCAGTGGCAGCCTGCAGCAGCGCCTGGCCGGGCGAATCGACCTCGATTTGCCGCGCCTGGGCCAGTTGTGGCCAAGGCTGCAAGGCCAGGTCAAGGGCCGACTGGACCTCGCTGGCACCTTGCAGGCCCCGCAAGGTACGCTGACCCTGCAGGGCCAGCGGTTGGCCCAGGCCGAAAACCGCCTGCAGCAGCTGGGCCTGGAGGCCCGGCTGGACAACGCCCAGCGCGGTGTAATCGAACTCAAGGCCACAGGCATCCAGCTTGGCGACACCGCCTTGGGCACGCTGCAGGCCAACGGCAAAGGTGACATTCGCCAGCAAGCCTTGACCCTGGCGCTGGACGGCCCGCAACTCAAGCTCGACCTTGGGCTGGATGGCCAGTTGAGCAAGGGTGACTGGCGAGGGCGCCTGGCCAGTGGGCGTATTCAGGCCGGTGGCCAGGACTGGCAGTTGCAGGCGCCGGCACGGCTTCAGCGTCTGGCCAGTGGGCAGCTGGATTTCGGTGCCCATTGCTGGCGCTCCGGCCAGGCCAGCCTGTGTGGTGATGACCAGCGCCTGGCCCCAGAGCCGCGTCTGCGCTACCACCTCAAGCAGTTCCCGCTGGACAGCCTGGCCCAATGGCTGCCGAAGGACTTCGCCTGGCAAGGCCTGCTCAATGCTGATATCAACCTGGACATCCCGGCCAGTGGCCCCAAGGGTACGGTCGTGGTCGATGCCAGTGGCGGCACCCTGCGTGTGAAGGACAAGGATCGCTGGATCGACTTCCCTTACCAGGCCCTGCGCCTGGACAGCACACTGGCACCGCGGCGCATCGATACGCGCCTGGCGTTTCGCGGCGAGCGCCTGGGTGAGTTGAACGTCACGGCCCGGCTCGACCCGCTGGGCAAAAACAAGCCGTTGTCGGGTGATTTCCGCCTGGCCGGGCTGGACCTGTCGGTAGCCCGTCCGTTCGTGCCGATGGTCGAGCGGCTGGCCGGGCAGCTCAATGGCAGTGGCCGGCTTTCCGGTACGTTGCTGGCGCCGCAGGTCAACGGCAACCTGATGCTCAGTGGTGGCGAAGTCAGCGGTGCCGAACTGCCGGCCAGCCTTCAGGACCTGTCATTGCAGGCGCTGATTACCGGCGAGCACGTGCAGCTTGACGGCAACTGGCGCAGTGGCGAGGCCGGGCGTGGCCAGTTGAGCGGCAACCTCACCTGGGGCCAGGCACTGGGCATGAACGTGCGCTTGCAAGGCCAGCAACTGCCGGTCACGGTCGAGCCTTATGCCACGCTGGAAGTCGCCCCGGACCTGACCCTGCGCCTGATCGACGACAAGCTGGCGGTTACCGGCAAGGTACAGGTGCCCAAGGGCAAGATCACTGTTCGCGAGTTGCCCCCGTCTACCGTCAAAGTGTCGGATGACACGGTTATCGTCGGCCACCAGACAGAAGAGGGCAAACCGCCCATGGCGATGGCCATGGACATTGACGTCGAAGTGGGTCGCGACAAGCTGTCGTTCAGCGGCTTTGGCCTCACCGCCAACCTGCTTGGCCATGTACACATCGGCGATAACCTCGACACCCGTGGTGAACTGAGCCTGGCAGACGGACGCTACCGTGCCTACGGCCAGCGCTTGACCATCCGCCGGGCGCGGCTGCTGTTCGCCGGCCCGATTGACCAGCCGTATCTGGATATCGAAGCCATTCGCAAGGTTGACGATGTAATTGCCGGTATCCGCCTGAGCGGCAGTGCCGAGCAGCCGACCACCAAAGTGTTCTCGGAGCCGGCCATGAGCCAGGAGCAAGCGCTGTCGTACCTGGTGTTGGGGCGGCCGCTGGGCACGTCCGGTGAAGACAACAACATGCTCGCCGAAGCGGCCTTGGGCCTGGGCCTGGCCGGTAGCGCCGGCATTACCGGCAGCCTGGCTTCGAGCCTTGGGATTGACGACTTCCAGCTGGATACCGAGGGTTCTGGCAACACAACCAGCGTGGTCGCCAGCGGCAACCTGACCGAGAAGTTGAGCCTGCGTTACGGCGTGGGCGTGTTCGAGCCTGCCAACACCATTGCGTTGCGCTACAAACTGAGCAAAAAGGTGTACCTGGAAGCCGCCAGCGGATTGGCCAGTTCTTTGGATATCTTCTACAAGCGCGACTTCTGAAGGAGGACGGGGCGGCCGTCAGCGGACGGTGGCTGCCTCGATGAACTCATTGGTGTCGGGCGAGGGCGGTGCTGCGGGAGCACGTACCGGGACAATCAGGCTGGTGTATTCCTCAATCAGCCGATTCAGGGCCTCGGGTGGTTCGCTGGCCTGGAACTGCATGCGGATCTGCACTTCGTCAGGGTCACGGCTGTCACCCTGACGGCCCTGGCCGCCGATGGTGACCTTGAAGCTGGCGGCCTTGTTCTCGCCTGCCGTCAGCAGGGCCTGCTGCGCTTCAGTACCTTTGACCCGCACCGACAAGTCGACCTGCATACGCTCCAGGGCCAGGCCTTTGGGCGACACCAAAGCAAACAGGGGAACGCGCATGATGTGCTGGCCGTCCATTGCCACTTCGACCATCTTGGCCTTCATGGGAGCGCCCAACGCCTCGGTGTCGCACTCGAAAAACTGATCGAACAGGTTGATGTACTGCTGTGCAATCAAGCTGTTGGTGGCGCTGGCGGCTTCTTGCAGGCCACGGGTGATTTCGCGCAGGTCGATGGAGGTCATGGGGGCGGGGGGCTTTTGCAACGATTCGACTCCTCAAGCCAGGTGGTGCCCCTCCCGTTGCGGGCAGGAGGGGTTGATGGGGGCACTCAAACGTCTCACGGCGCCGGTGGGCCTTCCGGTTTTGGCCCTTTCAGGGTATCGGCCTGGGAAATCTCGTCCGGGCTTTCCAGTGCGGCGGTTCTGACAACGGTTGGCTTGGTCGCGGCGTCCGTCAGGAACTCGATCACCCTCATCATCGCTTCGGGCGGCTCCTGGCGCTTCAAGGTGGTGTTGAAGGCATAGCGGGCGCGTGTATCCGTCTTGCGGGTTTGCGTGGACTTGTGGCTGACGCTGCCTTTCACGTTCAGCTTGAACGGCCCCCAGCCCAGTGAGCCGGTCGCTTCTGCGTTCATGTCCTTGCTGGATGTATCCTCCGACATCTGGTTGATCACCAGTTCGAACTCTACATTGCCCTCTTCAATCGAGATGTTCGGGTGCGTAATGGCAGCCAGCAGCGGCACTTTCATGGTCTTGCTGACCACGCCTTTGTATTCGCCCTGTTCGTCGACGATGGTTTCGTCGTAGTCGAACTGGATGGCGACCGCCTTGCCATCCTGGACGCACACCTGCATCAGGAAGTCGGCGTACGATTTGCTGGCGGTTACCTGCGCCTGGACCATGGCCTGCAGGGGGCCGGCGATCATGCGGTCCATCGGCAGGGCGTTGATGACCGAGCCAATAAGGCTGTTGTCTATCGACATATCGGGATGCTCTTTCTAGTGGGGTAAGGAAGCCGCCAATGGCGGCCACGGTGCAGTGGCGTCAGCGAGCGCAAGGCTCCTGGCGTAGCTGTTCAAATTTCTTCGAAATTGCCTCGTTGAAAAAGCACAAGTTTTATTTGCGATGTTCAAAGAATATTTGAAGCCCTTTTCAAAAAAATTGTAATGTAGGTTGGTTATGTCAATTAGGGCTGAACTGGGTAGCCTCAGAGTGAGGTTCTGAGTGAGGCCTGGTTTCGAAAGTTTGAATTTCTTGCGCAGGATCTAGAGAATAAGATGGCATTTCGGCGCGAAAATCGTCACGGCTCTGGATTTGAGGCTCATGATTTATCATGGGTCTGATGAATTTTTTTGAGAACTCTTGTGTTAGGGAAGCCCGGGTAACACAATTCGTGCTCGGATTAATTAGATAAAGTTGGATTGCGGCAGGCGTAGCGTGAGTGCTTTTGAGTGAGAGTCGCGAGAGGCTATCGTCGTACGGAGATACAGTGAACAGTCTATTGGCGAGGTTTGGTATAAGTGTTCGCCATAAAAGCATGCGTCTGCAGTGAGTGCGAACGACTATGAGTCAGAAAGCGTTCGTGGACTTTCTGTAATGCATTTTTTGTAATCATGATCTCGGAGCTTTTTCCGCCTAGTGGTATTTTGGCGGCCTTTATGAATCCAGTCCATACGAGATGGTGTAAGTAACCATTGGCGGCGCCGATGATTGCTGTAGCTTCAGCTAAGGAGTAGTGTGTACTATAAAAATGCTTGATGGCGTTGAAGTCGTGAGGCTTTATATAAATCTGTTGGTTAATTGTAATCCGGAACAGGTGTGCTGGTTTTATAAAGGTGTTGTAGATCTTTTTTTGTTCTCGGTGCGTGATTTTTTCAAGCTTGGCAAGGGGTTGAAGGTTTTTAATGGCGTTTTCGGCGATTTCCACCTCGTTAGGGGTTAGGGTCGTCTGGAAGGCCAAGGTTCGGAAATGCGCTGGGCGCGCCAAGATTAATTGGTCAGTTATTTTTCGTAACTCAACAGGATTGATTTTGTATTTCTGGCACAGTGAACTGCTTTTGATCAGTTGGCCATGGTCTCGGAGGTTTCGGTAGTCCGAAGTGTTGGGGTTCAGCGTTGCGATGATTTCTGGAGTAATGTCTTTGCGATAGTAGACACTATAGAATTTAGGTGTTGTGTTTTTTGTTTCAATGGGGAAGATGCCAAGGTGGGCAAGGTGAATAGGTGGGAAGCTTTTTTGGCTTCCTATCAGAAGTTTTAGTTCTGTGGAGAGTACCAAGTTTTCACGGCACTTTGATACCACGGATTTTGGTACCTGCAGCTTACCGTTTTGTCCGGAATAGCATGGGGTCAGCAGATTGGAGTGAATGAGAAAACGTACCTCGTTTTTTGTGCATTCCAGATATTTCGAGATTTCGACCAGATCCATTACCGGACTATTTATATCGGGTGGTAATGGTGTGATCTTAGCTAGGGAGACCTTTAGGTTGGTGCTTGCAAACAGGGGGTGCTCGTTGGAAACTATTTCGACAGTGCTTACGTCTTCGTTCAGAATGAATGAGGGCGTCGGGGAAATGTTTCGGCGTGAGAGTGCAGTGGAGATGCACTCAAGGTTAAGGTAGTTAACGATTCTTCGTATATGACGAGTCTCTTTGTGGAGATTGGCGGCAATTGACCGCACAGATGTATATCTTTCTAGAAACCTCTCTACCGCTTCACGCTCGAGATAAGCTTCTCCTGGCATGATTTTTGTGGGCCTTTTGCCAAAATAACCTTGGCTGACAAGCTGCGCGAAGTGAGGTCTTGGAATATGCAGTAGTAGTGCCGCCTCGGAATAAGAGATTTGATTGATTGGTGTTGTTGCTATCACTTTGCTGTGATGTGGTGAAATAATTTTATCCGCAATTTTTTTTATGAGAATGATCTCCTCGCGACAGTAAGATGGCTTGGTCCGAGATGAGTGTGGGAAGGTGGGGTGTTTACGTACTTTATGCCAGTTATGCGGACTAATGCTCAGGAAGTTACGGGTCTGTTCCGTTGTCAAGGTCAGATTTTGTGGGGGTGGATTTTTTGAGTGGGACAAAGGCCGTAATTGATCAATGGTCGCACAGAGTGCTGAGTAGGCTTTGGGGCTCAAGATAGGCAGCAGCTTCATCAGGAACATACGTTTTCTAACTGTTGATAGTGGCCCAATCAGGAAGCGGAACGAGGGTGCACCCAGATCAAAGTGCTCTCCTGCAATGCTGATTGCAGTTATGAATATGTGCCTATTCTCAATCTCGGGCTTTGATTCGCTATGACCCAGCGTATGCATGATGTCAGCGTACAAATCGAAGCGTTCCTGCTGCTGAGTTTGCACCCAGCCCAAGAGCAGTTGCTCGGGGGATGCGTCCATTGTTGTAACGGGTGGCGATACCAACTTGACGCCGCAACGACAACGGTCCGCGATCTGGTTGGACCAGGTAAACTGCCGGCTACAAGCCGGGCAGCGGGTCAGATAGCGTCTAGCATGGACAGGACATACTCCAGTCCCTCTGATATCCTTGAAATATTTTTCAACGCCAGTCTCCCAGCATTCCGTACAAATAGCACTCTCGTTGAATCTCAGCAAGGAAAGTGGTATCACCAGAGCATCGAGCCTGGCGCACAGTGCTCTGCTTGTTGGGTGTAGCAACGTGGAATAAAATCCGCTTGAAACGGTGATCCCATAAGTTGTAGCCGCCCGATCCAGGTGCTGGGCTAGGGCCTGTGATGCGAACAGGCAATTCTTCATATAGTCCTTACCAATTAGTCGATCGATGAACACTGTACAGCTGGAATATCCGTTATTGAGAGCTCCCCGTCTGATCACGCTACTAGGAGACTCTCCAGCTTGAGGGATCGGTATGAAGCCGAGCGTCAGCATGTGTATGCCTCCAGCATTTTATCTAAACGGGAAGGCGCTAGTTCGAATGGGTTTTCATCGGTTGCCAAATTCTCGGAAATGTACAATTCAGCTGTTGCGTCACTCAGGTCACTGATGCGCAAAATTCCATCGTTGCGCAGAAGGCAAAACTCTAAGGCATTGCAAATAATGAGTTTCAAGTACTCGAGATTACCTTTTGTCGCCAGATAGAGCTGTGTAGAGACCATGTGGTCGCAAAGATGTAAGCCGCTGCTCAACTCTCCAATCGTGTAGAGCTTTTGGTCCAGAGTGGTGAGTAACGCTTGATAGTCTGAATCAGGGTCGACGCTGAACGCAGGGTAATGGAGTTCAGCGCGGAAAGGGAAGCGTCTGGCAAGGACAGCCCTACTGTAAATCAGGTCCAGGCATTCATCGGTTCCGATGATAACAAACGGAATGTTTGTCAAGTTAATGAGTGTGACAAGGCAGTCGATGATACCTTCCCGCATCAACACGGCATTCGCACGAGTTAATCGTTGAAACTCGTCGATGATGATGACCTCCACCCCTCTGGTCAGTAATAGTCGAGTGCAGCGATGAATGAGATCGACTGTATCGCCTTTGGTATCGCTATTACCCAAATTGATCAGCAGGGTTTTAATGAACGACTTAACGGTCACTTGGGCCGGAATCGTACACAAAAAAGCTGGTGTGATGGTGTACACACCGTCATCGCGAACAACGGTCGATGGCGGGGGGAATGAGTCGCTGAAGAACTTTGCCAGCGTGGATTTGCCAGAGCCTGCAGGACCTGTCACCACCGCGCAGCTTGGAATATTCCTATTTTTAGTACAGGCAACAGATTTTTTCATGATCGCAAGAGCGTTACGGTAGGCGCTGAAGAATACGATCTGATTGGAGAGCTTAAGAATCTTTTCCGACATGTTAGTGTTCATGATCGTCTCCGGTGGTTGTTGGAGGGACATCAACGAGTCTGACTTCCACAACTTCTGCGTTGTTGGGTATGCTGTCAGTAAACGGCAGCCTTGCAGGCGCGGGTCGGCTCTGTTTCCGTGCAGATGTTGGTTTGCGCTCGGGTGTGGCAGTTGCTTTCGCCATTTTCGACGAGTCTTTGGGCTTGTGAGTCGCCTTTTTGTGTTTGGCGCGCATTTTGAGGTTGAGCAGCCGCCGTTGCTCTTTAGCTTTAGCGAAGCTAAAAGCCTTACGACGTTCAGACATAGCGGCGCGAATTTCATCGTGCATGGCCATTGTCAAGCCCACTTGATAGTCGGGATCCACCGCCTCAGCGGCATACAATTTATTGGAGTCTTGAGGGTCACAGACCCAAATGGTGCCTAGTTCACTGACGTCGTAGAAAAACGTCAGCATCACCTCATTCCGACTGCGGGTGGACAAATATGGAATTGCGGGGCAGGTCCATTGCAGATGGTGGTAGCGCACCCGTCCATTGACTGGCTTGGCAGTGGCTTTGCTAAGGAATATCTGGTGAATGTCTTCCAAGCTATAGGTCTTTGGCGGAAAGCAAGGGTCGACGTTATTGTCCCAGACATCGTTGGGGCTCGTGTCATCCAGCGACGAGTGCGGCGTGGCATGGTAGATTTCCAACCACTGCTCAAATAACTCAGTGAATTGCTCGAGGGTGTAAACCGCCTCTTTTTTTGACTCATAATCGCCACACTCGATGGGGTTAGAAAACGTGGTGCCAGGCAGATTATGGGTCAGGTGGGTGTTAAGGGTCTTGAACCAGCGCTCGACGTGAGGTTTCTGATCAGGCAAACCAGGCTCACAGAAAATGACTCGAGCTCCAATCAACGCCAAACTATCAGCCAGCTTTTTTTTGATGAAGTCCGGGCCGTTGTCGCAGGTATAAGAGGCTGCCGCACCCCGTCGGTCGCCAGGCGTCAATGAAACCTTGATGGCACGGATTGTTTTCTCAATGCTTGGATGATTGTGTGAAAGATCCCAGCCGATAATTCGTCTCGACGTTACTTCCAACAACACGGTCAGCCACGCCCTGCCGATATTGCGCCCTTGGTCGTCGACCAACTGCAAATCTACTCGCTGGCTGTCACACTCCACATGTTCCAGCAGATAATTGGGCGTCTTGGCTTTTTTGCTCCACTTCTGCCGCTGCTTGGCAAACTTGTTACCATGCTGACAACTGTCGACGCGAAACTGATCCAGTTCTTTGATGAGTCGGTAGAACGTAGAGTAAGAGGGGATGCGCACTTGCTGGTGCACCGGTCGCTTGCTGTTGTCGACTTGCAGTTGGGCAATGATGCTGTCGATCACCTCGGAAATGGGGAGGGGTGTCCTCGTTAAGTAGAATAATTCGACGTTGTAGTTGAAAACCGATCGCACTTCTTCTGGCTGCCTTGATATCCGGCTTTGACCACGTCTGGGACGAGGCACCAGGGCAATGGCGCTTCCACCTGCTAACCGATAAGCCCTGCACCAGCTATACAGCGTTGGATAGGTCGGACCGGCAGCGTCCCCGCGCTCTAGCTTAACCTGGTTGATCAACTGCAGGGTCTCATCCACTGGCAACTTTGTGCCGAAACGGGCCTCAGCAGCTCTGACATAAGCCAGTCGCTTGTTGTGTGCATGCTGATGTGCTTCGGACAGGCCAGACACGATCCTATTGGGCTGGCCTTTCAAAGGGGCCTCGGCAACCTTGATGTAATAGCCGCGGCTGCAGGCAACTTTGAATCGGTCGATTGATTTACAAGTAATCATGCCGGTGCGGCGCAAGCTGCGCAGTTGCACCGTGCCTTGTTCTACAGACGTGACCTGATAGTCTTCGTCGCCACAGCGATAGTGTTCGCCTGGGGTCACAGTGAAGTCAGCGAGCGTGCGCATTTTCAACCTCCGCCAAGGATTAGTGTGTCACGCTGAGAAATTGCGGTGAGTCTTCAGACTCTGGAAGAAACGCTCGACGTCGGATTTCCGGTCATGCACGCGGGGTGTGACGAAATTGATCTGAACCCCGATCAACGCCAAGCTATCCGCCAGCACTTTAGCGCTGTAATCCGCGCCGTTATCAGGGGTGTACTCCAATCCCGCGCCAAGTCGCGCCCATGCAGTCCATGAGGGTGAGTTGTTCTTGATAAGCCCGGCATCCACAATTATCCGGCTTAACCGATCAACTATTAACCACGACGTGATACCGCGACGGGCGAGAGGATCAATGAGTTTCAGCGATAAAAGAAGGCTGTCGGGCGACCCATGGCTCAGGGGCCCTGAATACTTGTCCTTGTAGCTTCTGAGGTGTGAAAAGAATGCGGGCAAAGCTACTCGGAGGTTTGAGACCGCTGGAAAAACTCTGATGGTGTGTTGCACCATGTCTATCTCATCCACCAGTACACGATGCTCGTGCGGTGAGAAATAGTTGGGCATAGGCACTGATGAAGTCATCTCCACTTTCAATGGTGGACTCTGGCGACGTTGTTTTGCGTGCCCTGGGTAAATATGTTTCCCTTGGCTTGGGGTAAAGGGATAACGGAGAGACTGTCTCATACAAGTGCCTCCTATTTAGCTTAGATTAAATACAAGCAGTCAGTGACTGATGATTTTCGAGCCCAAATGCAATGGCCCAGTGTCCACTCTAAAAAGCATGCGGTAAAACAGTCCGTAAGCAATCTCTTGCATTCGATATCCTTGGCTGAGCAACTGGCCAATTGTTTGGGGGTCCCTAGCCGTAGTGGGAAGAGACTTGGCTAAGAGCGTGGCTTGAGCGGCTACGGCACCGAATGAGTACCAATAGAGTTTTTTCAAATCACAGTCGGCGCCGGCTTGTTGTATTTCGGATTGTCTGATTGTCTTCAGGAAAGAGCCGCACTCAGCAAAGAGCGGTTCGTACAGATGGCGGCGAGCTACGTTGCGCGGACTGTTGTATTTATTATCATGTTTGATTTCGTAGTAAGCCACTTTGCCGCTTTGATACACGACCTCAAAATCTGGGGTGTAGCGAGTGTGTGGTGCCAGCAGTTCTACGGTGCAGGGTTGTGTGGTGTAACTCCTGATATTCGGATTTCGTTCCAGGAGGAGGCAGAAGTCAGCTTCGAGTAATGAATCACAGCCCATGACACGCCCGTTTTTTCGCGAAGGGAACTGTGTGACGCGCCTGCCGTGGCGGCCTCTACTCGGGGCTACAGCTTCGATAATGCTTAGGTTGATGGCTAGGCTCGGCGGTACAGTAAGCATGTTCTTGCTCCTGAAAAGTTTCGCTGAGTTAATGGTTTTCTCTATCATTTGAAATGCGTCTGGCAAGAGCACTCTCTGACTTTGTGGCCTGTAATGGAACAGCATGAATCAGCAGTAGACTCTGCAGTAACTTTGGTGGGCGCGCGTATTGAGGCTTAAATCAAGGTGATCCTGAACGCTTGGATCACCTTGAGTTCACCTCGAACAAAATTACGTTTTTGTAGAAAAGCCAATTTCATCGTTTCGTTTATAAATTCCGCGGAGATTTTTGTTATTGGTTTCTAGCATAAGTCGTCGGCCAGTGGCATGAGCCTTGATGTTGTTCAAAGCCTATCGCTGGGGGAGGACGGCGAGGCAATTTTGCCTGGCACATTTCACCATTTGACACCAGCTCGAAGTAATACATCGGGGCCGAATCCGGGCTGCTAGATAGCTAGGGATATATTCAATCCATTGCTATTTCCTATTCGATAGAGATAGTAAATGGTCTCCTATTAGCTATTGGTCAGCGGTGTCAACACTTGAGAGTGTTGTTCTCGATGACTCCATTGTAGGATGTAACGATGGTGATTTCTAATGGCCAAAAGTGTTGCAGAAGGGCCTCTTTCCGTTTTCCGCGCAAGGCTCTAGCTAAGGCGTTTCAGCCGGATATTGGAGGTTTTCAAAGTCGCGCAAAGGAGATCGCGTACCGAACGTACTCGAGGTGTACAGCGTGGCCATCCTGAACGTTGGATCAATTGGCTCAGTGTTTCGTAGCAAGGTATTGTTTCACGCCACGGCACAATCGATGGGCTGCCCCCACACGCCATACAGCATGGCAAACTGCTGGCATCATTCTCACCCTCACCCTGATAGCGTGTCGCTATGGGAAGGTATGCGGGCTGGTGCGAAACCACAGGACAATAACCAAACCAAGTTATTTGGCGATTTCCCACATCTGCACACGCTGTTTGAAAATCCGTTTTGGTCAGCCATCTCACACCCCGAATGGACGATGGAGTGGGATGAGCTGGCAGATAGCATTCGAGTGGGCGGGATAGCGCTAGATGGTTGCAGCGGCAAGTTGACGCGGCTGTTGCGTGATCGTGTAGATTGGCCTTGTTTAGGTGTTCACTTGGTTTTGCATCAAACGCAAGATACCCGATTTTTCCATCACCGATTGTGGCTGAAGGATAACTTAGCCGCCATGGTTCGCCTGTGCAGTATGCAGCGACCTATGAGTTTCGTTCGCACGGAGTTTCAGGACTTTCTCTTTCGAATGATCTCCGGTGGGCATGCACCGAAAGTCATTATGCAATCTTGTGCCGCGGAAAAGTTCGCAAATGAAACGCTGTTTGAATTTCTGCTGCGGAGGCAGTGGCTACATGGCGAGGATCAACATCTCGCGCTACTGATTTGGAACTTCCGTCAGCAGCTTCAGCACGAGTTGGATATTGGACCTCCCCAGACTATGGGGCCTGCAGGATGTGGATTGCCCCATTCCTTGCGGCAAAAGTGGTACCGCAAACGCTCGCAATGGATGGATCACCCTATCCACTTAAACGGTGTTTGCTGCGAATTCGGCGACCAGTATGCATAGATTGCTGTTTTTTGCGATAAGCAAGCAGCCTCGTCGGTGGTGGAGCCGCCGACCTTTGTTCATTCAGGGAGTGACGTTATCGGGGCCTGAGGCTTGGCGGATGGAAGCTGTTGCGCTGGGCAGGCGGGCCAATAGCTGATGGACCTGGTGCAGTTGTTGCGTGAGGTCGCGAAGACTGCGACGGTCCTGGCGACGATCGAGCAAATACCGGTGTGCGCGTTCCCGTAAGCTGGTCGCTTCAAGCTGCAGCAACTGCTCCCGCTGTTGCAGTTGGCTGATAACTGTATTCAGCTGTTCGTGACTCGCGTGAAGCTGCTTCACCTGTTTCTGTTCGGCCTGCAAGGCGAGGCGATGGGCTTGGTGTTCAGCGTTTTGACGCTCCAGATCACGGTACAGGTGGGTCAACTCTTCCTGTTTGCTCATCAGTTGCTCCTGCAGACGCCGCTGCTCATGCTGGAGCTGCTGTACCTGTGCTTCATGGCGCTGGATGTCAGCCTCTCGCTGCTGACGGCTCTGCTCCCGGAAGTGCACCAACGACTCGCGCGCCTGTTGGTACTTTTCCTCCAGCGACCGAAGCTGTTCGTCGCGATCGCGGACGGCTTGCTGGAGATGGGATTCAGTGGCGAGCAGTCGCTGCCGGTCACCCTCCAGCTGTTCGATGCGCTTGGCAAGGCTGCGCTCTTGCTCGCGTGCTTCCACACGTTCCTCCAGAAGCAATTGATGGTTCCTTTTCAACTCATCATGGCGGGCGCTATCGACCTGCCGTTGCTGTTCGTAAACCTGTCGTTGCCGTTCAAGACGAGCGCGGTCGGCGCTGACCGCTGCTTGTGCATCTGCCGCCAGGCGCTGTACTAAACCGCCTATATAGGTCTGGACCTCTTCGTTCAAGGTGACCGCAGGCGGTCGCGGCTCTTCGCTCGCCAGTTCACGCAGGTAGCGGCTGATCGTGGTTTTCGAACCCGTGTCGCCCAGTTCGACCCGCACCGCGTCAATGCTCGGCGCTTCACCCCGCGCAAGCAGTGCGTCGCGCGCAGATTGCACCAGCGCTTTGTTGATTCCGCTACGGGCCATGGCGTTGATCCGATAGGGTGGTTCCTACACAGTATGGTGCAAACCAGATGCGCTGCTTTATTCACGGTCGCGTGTTGTCTGGGTGGCGCCTTGAGAAGACGCTCTCTGAATGCTGTTCCCTAATTAGCGAGTACCCGTTCGAGCAGGGTGGGCAAGACTTGTCCAGCATTGCCAATCAGCATCAGTTCTTTGGGCTTGTCCATGCTGACGTCGATCGGATTGATGTGGATGACCACGCCGCCTGCCGCGAGGACGAGGTCGGGCAGGCTGGCGGCTGGCATGACCACGCCGGAGGTGCCAATCGACAGCAGCACGTCGCACTCACGCGCCGCTTGCGCGGCGGCTTTCCAGGTTCCCGCCGGCAGATCTTCGCCGAACCACACCACGCCCGGTCGCAGCCGGCCATTGCAGTGGCTACAGCGCGGCGGTTCGACCAGCTCGCCTTCCTCGGAGATGGGCTGCTCAGCGGCAGCGAACTCGGCGGGGCGGTGACAGGCAAAACACTTGGGCGTGATCAGGCTGCCATGCAGGTGTACGACGTCCTGGCTGCCAGCGCGCTCATGCAGGTCGTCGATGTTCTGGGTAATCACCGTGAGGTGGCGTCCGCTGCCGGCCAGCCGGGCGATGGCGCGGTGCGCCGCGTTCGGCTGGGCCTGCAGCATCTGTTGGCGTCGCCACAGGTACCAGCCCCACACCAGCGCCGGGTTCTCGCGAAACGCCTTCGCCGTTTCCAGGCGCTGCGGATCCTGGCGCGCCCACAGCCCCGTCAGCTGATCGCGAAACGTCGGAATCCCGCTTTCGGCCGAGATCCCCGCGCCGCTGAGCACCACGACATGGCGCGCCTGCCGCAAGGCAGTGGCGGCGTCTGTGAGCACATCCATCGACAGTTGGCCTCCTTCGCTAGGGCCTGGATCAACTCAGCGGAGCTGGCCGGTTTTACCCACCCACCAGCGAGTGGTCTGGCGAGTCCTGGTTGCACCTGTTAGCCACCGTCGTGGAACCAATCGTTGCGGCTGACCAGGCCCAGATCCGCTTCGCTGGAGTTGGGGGCGCTGTCAAACAGGTGCGCGGTCCGTCGCTCCTGTTTGAGGAAGGCGAGGGTGGTAAAGAAGCAGCGCTCGCACAGGTGCACTTCATAGCGCTCGCCGTCGTGCGCCGTCCCATAACCCCACTGCGCCTCCAGCGTCCCGTACTGCAGGTTGCCGTTCGTCAGCCGGGTGGACGCATCACAGATATCGCAGCGCACATCGGTCACGGCCTGCTGTTCCACGCGTTCCAGGATTTTCATGGGGCTGCCTCGTTTGCCAGCGTTTCTTTAAGCGTAGAGGTCGGCGGCGTGTGCAATTGGCCATCGGTCGCGCGGGTTCAGGTGTGGCGGGCGGCATTGTGCGGGGACTGCCGCGACGTTTGACTACACTGAGAAATGGATTCGCTCCTGGCGCTGTGCCGCATGCGCGTAAACCGGAGCGACCCGAGCGTCGATCCCGGTTCGGTGAAGGCCGCCGCCGATGGCGTGGTACAGCTGCCCTCGCGGTGTTACGGCCGATTATTTCGTACTGTTTGAGCGGTACGAAATTACAGGTGTACAGCCAGCCGTCCTGAGCGCTCAGCGGGCAGAATACTGAGGTGTGAGAAGCCCAGATTCTCGAACGTGATAGCGTCTTCTGCGCTTTATCTACCGTCAAGGGGTACAACTGGAGGAGGAGTGGACACTTCGTCTGAACGCTACATACGCGCCGCGCGTCGAGCCAGTACAGACAGGCGCTATGCCAAGGCCATTGAGCACTTCGAGGCTGAGTGGGGCGGGCTACTACCGTCTTCCAGCGAAACTGTCGTGCGCTATCTCACACACTACGGCGACCAACTCACGACCAGCACGCTGCGCGTGCATTTGGCGGCCTTGGCCCGCTGGCATCAGCAGCAGGGCTTTGTTGATCCCACCAAATCACCACGCGTCCGCGACACACTGCGCGGTATCCAGGCCCTAAACCCACAGCCGGTGCAGCAGGCCGAAGCCTTTGCGCTGAAGGAGTTAGAGACCTGCATCGCCCAACTGGCGATGGAACTCGATGAACCGGTGCTCGCGGTGAGGTTGCGCGCTGCACGTGACCAGGCATTGATCTTGCTCGGCTTCTGGCGGGCGTTTCGAAGTGATGAGTTGTGCCGGCTGCGGATCGAACACATTCAACTGCGCCAAGCGAAAGGGTTGGAGCTGTTCTTGCCAAGCAGCAAAACCGACCGCAGTAACCGCGGCCGCGTGGTCAAGGTGCCGGCCCTCAAGCGCTTGTGCCCCGTAGCGGCATATGAGGTGTGGTTGGAAGAGAGTAGGCTCAGCGAGGGGGCGCTATTTCGTTCCATCGACCGCTGGGGGCATATCGGGAAGAAGGCGCTTAATGCCAACAGCCTCTCGCGTTTACTACGGCAGGTACTTCTGCGAAGCGGTGTCCACTCGGTAGGTTACTCAGCGCACTCGTTGCGACGAGGGTTTGCCACCTGGGCGAGCGCAAATCAGTGGAGCAGCAAGGATCTGATGGATTATGTCGGGTGGCGCGATGTGCAGACAGCAGTGCGGTACATCGAAGCCGATGCGCCTTTCGGCGATTGGGTACGTTAAGGCTGGGGACCTCATGCTGAGTGCGCTCTTCTTGTTTTCAGTTTCTCGTTCGGAGTAGGTACCTGCGAATATGGTTCCCTAGATTAACGTAGGCACATTGCGTTTTATCAAGTTTTTCATTGCGTAGGTCACGAGGAGACGCAGAGCTACGGTCTAGGTCGAGACTTCAAAGGGAAAGGGGGGGCGGGGCTGTATATTAAACCAGTAATCGCACAAGGCCATCATCTTGTAACATTAGGGAGGTGGTCTTTGGCCTTTTAACCCTCTGATGCGACTTGGTCAGGATGAGGTAATCTCGTACTCATCGTTGAAGCACCCTTCGCCCAGTCAGGTAGCCGAGGAACTGCAGGACCAACAATCTAAATCAGTTGGTTATGATGCGGCCCTCCACGCGATGATAGCGGGGCTGTTGGGAGAGCCGATGACGTATCTACTCCGAGTAGTGGATTCGTACCTATGCTACCAGAGCGAGGGCAGCCCAACCGCATCGACCACATTTTGAACTCCCAGGGTACTCCCAAGGAGAATGAGGGAGGAGGACCAGCAAAAGGTTAATAATCAAATTAGAGCTCAGTTCCGGTTTATGCAGTCATGTCAGAATGGAGATTGATGTGAGTTTAGAACAAGTATTTGATAGTCTTAGCAAGCCAGTCATGCAGGCCTCGCCTTTGATTGCGTCCATATCGGTAAAAGGTTTGTTTGGGCTTTATAATTATGATCTCCCCGCTAGTGGTCTATTCTCTAACGCTGCAATTCTATATGGAGACAATGGTGTCGGGAAGAGTACCCTTCTCCGGTTAGTGTTTCATCTGCTCTCTCCAGGGCCAAGAAATGGCCACAGACAGGCGCTATATGACGCAGAATTTGACGAGCTGAGTGCGGCGCTCGCAAATGGAGTGACTGTTCGAGCTAAGAGACAACTGACGAGGAATCGACTTGCATCTGGAGAGCATTTAAAAAAACTAGTTCTTACCGTAGAGCGTGACACTGCAATCCTTGCGCTCTGGGAGTTTGTTCCCAGAAATCACCGGGCGGATACTACCGACTATTATTACCATGATTCGGATAGTGGGTTGGTAGTAAGAAGCACTAAGAAGAGTATTGCTGATCGATATAAAATCGCAGGTGAGCTTATAGGTGAGGGGCCTTTTTTAAGCAAGTTGTCAAGCTTTGTCCCAAACATATTTATCTTGAATGCTGACAGGCGCTTAGATAGTGATGCTGTAGCAGATCCAGGTGACGAGGTTGAACTTCGGCGGTTCATGCGTATGGATGAGCCCAAGCGATTAAATGACATCGTTACCCGCTCTAGGCAAATAGCTCTTATGCAAGCGTTAAGCTCTGCGAGCAAGTGGATCTCTCGCAAGGCTATACACAGCGCAAACCGTGGGTCTGAAAATGTTCATACCGTTTACACAAATGTAATCAAACAGCTGACTTCTGCCAATTCTTCACCTCTTGAAGACACCGATTTCACAGAGCTCCAAAATCAGCTATCGGGGATTGAGCATAAAACGAATGAGCTCTCACGATATGAGTTGGCCACTCCTCTCAATACTCTCGAACTTAAAAAATCTCTTAATGCACGGTCTAAAAGTAAAAAACGCATAGCTGCTGAGCTATTAGTTCCATATATTGAAAGCCTGCATAGCCGTCTGGCCGCCCTTGATCCTATTTATCAGTTGATCGAAAAGTTTGTCACAACCATCAATGAAAATTATTTAAGGGATAAATATATTACGTATAAGGTAAGTCAGGGTTTCAGTATATATAGCGCAAAAAATGAACCTCTTGATGCCAGGCACCTATCCTCTGGTGAACAACAACTCATGCTGCTGTTCTGCTATGTTCTTTCTGGGCGGGATAAGCCTTGTGTCTTTATGATCGACGAGCCTGAGATCTCTCTGAATGTCAAATGGCAAAGGCAGCTTGTCCAATCCTTGCTTGATATCACAAAGGAGAGCAGGATTCAGTTTATCTTTGCATCGCATTCTATGGAATTGCTTGCGCAACATAGAGACCGGGTGGTGCCTATGCAGAGTAGGGCACAATGATTCCTAGAAGAAAAATAGATGAGCTAATCGTCCGTCACCAGTATGAGCCAACGTTGCAAGACATCTATGTAGAGGGCTTGTTTGATAAGGAGGTTCTTACATCCTTCATATCTTCTGTCGGAACCGATCATGTGGTTTATGATATCGATGGAATAGACATTGGGCCGGATATCTTAGCTAAGCATGGTCTGACTGACGGCAATAAGCAGCGTGTAATTGCTCTTGCAAAAGAATTGTCTGTCATTACTGAAGATAGTCAGTATCGTTGTGTCGTTGATAAAGACTTGGATCACTGGGTTGAAACGGTCGAGCAAGTTCCACGATTGAATTGGACTGAGCATACATCAATTGAGCTTTATTTTTACACGAAAAAAATACTAACTGATATAGTTGTTGTTTCTGGTCGAGCCAAAATTAGTGACATTGACGAATTTATGAACTCATTGGCTTTGGTGCTAAAAACACTATATGCCTTACGTGTTGTGGATCGCGAGCTAGCCTGGAATATGGAGTGGGTCGAACCTTTTAAGGATCTTTCGACTCAAGGAAGTGGGCTTGCGATCAACATTGGTACATACCTGAATCGGCTTCTTTCCAAGAATCGAAGGCATCAAGATCAGGCCGAATTCGTCAAGCTATTAGATGTATGGCTGGCACGATTGACTGGGGATCCGCGTTCATATATTAGAGGGCATGATTTTGTAAGTGTTCTTGCATGGAGCACCAAAGAGTTTAAGGGGATTAAAGAGGTTGGAGATTCAGTTATAATTGAAAGAATGCTTGTTCTCATTTCGCGGTCGGTCGAGGAGTTAGCGCATCTCATGCGTTGAGATGTATCGGTTTCGCGGGCTGAAGTGACCTTAGCCTCTAAAGCTCGTTAAATTAAACTAAAAAATTAGCCCCTTGAAGCTGCGCTTTAAGGGGTGAGTGGCCAAGTTGGGGTTCGCCAGTTGCTTAAGTTAATCGGCGCTAATGAGGCTGATGGCAATTCCTCATTCGCTTTTGAACTATGTCAATTTCGATGTTGGCTAGCTGATGTAGATGTTCGTATAAATGCGTTAATTTCACATTGCCCCGTCGTATTCTTGATTTGATATGGCTGAAGGTGCGTGGTTCAAGGCTTTGAGTTGATATTCGTTCACTGCTCTGAATTGTGACTCTGCAATCTGACGCAGCCTCTCGATCTCTGGCAAGGGGCCGATGGGTGGTCGTTAGAAGCCTTCGCGACCGACCGCTATCGACCCAGGCTGTGGGAAAACCTCTCGACCGATGTGGCTGTTCAAAAAATATCCTAAAAATCGCGCGTCTACGCAAATTCTGGGTCTGCTAAGCCGACATCTCTTTTCAGATTTCGCTCTGGTAGCTACGCACGGTGTTGGCCGCTGTACCGGCGGCGATGAATGCGTCCGCAGCGGCATGGGTGCTGTCGGCCAACTCTGTTAGCACCAACGGCTGGGAGGAGGGCATCTGTACCGGCTCTGTCAATTTCATCTCGCTCAACGCTGCAATAGGTTCGGATAACCAGTGCTTATCAGACCTAATATAACGAAGAGGTCGGCATGACGATATCCATGATCGTGAAGGGCCGTT
>JADHEF010000594.1_pt1 | contig 34617 bp, 31 predicted proteins | sample 8952391 | NCBI WGS metagenome assembly JADHEF01 (sample SAMN16124439, study PRJNA663245) | bioreactor sludge metagenome | isolation source: sludge (nitrite) | place: India:Bengaluru | collected 2019-02-28 | reverse complement strand
TCCTCTGGGGCGAGCTGGCCAATGATCCGAGACTCGTCGCCGCCATCCGCAAGGCCTACCAGCGCGTTGGCGACTTTGTGAAGGCGCACTGAGCATGCCTGCCGAATCCGGGAGCGAATACACCCCCGGATTCGGACGTGATTTCTGCAGCAAGATCGCGCAAATTCGCACAGCGGATGGCAGGGATGTGACAATTTCAGGTTTTCTCGCCGAGCCTTGTCATGGGACATTCAACGAGTAGCACGCCAAGCCGGCTGCGTCAGCCGGAACTTGAAGCCGAATTCAACCGCAGCCCATCCCTCGGCTACGAGCCGACGGCTGAAGTCGGCTTCATTCGCTGTCTCGAGCATGGGTATCCGACGCCGCTGGCGCGTTGGCACTGCCATGAGGAGTACGAGTTTCACATCATCACGGCGACGTCCGGGAAGACCTTCGTCGGCGACTGGATCGGGCCGTTCGAACCGGGGCACGTTGTACTTTGTGGCCCACGTCTGCCGCACAACTGGATTTCGCTCGATGTGCCGCCGGAGGGCGTCGAGAAACGTGATCTGGTGATCCAGTTCCGGCACGCGCCGATCGAAAAGGCGTGCCAGTCGATCCCCGAGTTGATGGAAGTCATGCCGCTGCTCGAACGTGCGCGGCACGGCATCGAGTTCTTCGGCTTCTCGCATCTCGGGCAAGAGCACTGGAAGATCATCAAAGCCGCCAAGGGCTTGCGGCGGTTGGCCGCTTTCCTTGCCTTCATGACCGACCTGACGCGCTGGTCGGACTATCGTCTGCTGTCGAGTGCCCAGATGCAGGGCATGGACAACGACGACGAGCTGGACCAGATCAACGCGATCGTCAACCGCATCACCGAGAACGTGGCGCAGCCGATTACTGCAGCGGACGTAGCGGCGGAACTCGGCATGAGCGAGAGCCGTTTTTCAAGGTTCTTCCGGCGCGCGACCGGCAACACGTTTACCGACTTCGTCAATCATGTGCGCATCAACCAGGCGTGCCAGTTGTTGATGAACTCGGATCAGTACATCACGAACATTTGCTACGCGGTGGGCTTCAACAACGTTGCCAACTTCAACCGCCGCTTCCTCGAGATCAAGGGGACGACGCCGTCGGAGTTCCGAAAGCAGGCCGAAAGTCGCTTTGGCGGTTCGTCGTCCTGAGTCGCCTGTGGGATGTTGTTGCGCCGTCCTGCCGTAATCGGCTCGGACGGCGTTTCTTCTTCAGTTGAAGCGCAGCAGCAGCTTACCGTCGCCCTGAACTGCGAGCAGTTCGATCCGCTCGTAGTCGAACACCCAATCCTCCGGCTCGAGGTGCTCCGGGGCACTGGTTGTAGCGAGGGCGACGATGCGGCACCCGGCCGCACGTCCAGCCGCGATTCCGGCGGCGGCGTCTTCGAACACCAGCGCGTCGCAGGCCGAAATGTCGAGCCGTTCCAGAGCCTTGAGAAAGCAGTCCGGATGGGGTTTGCCCTGGACGACGTCGTTCGAGGTGACGACGATCTCCGGCATCGGCAGCCCGGCGGCGCCCATGCGCGCGCGCGCAAGCTCAGGGCGTGCCGAAGTGACCAGCGCCCAGTTCTCCGGTGGCAGCGAGGCGATCAGTCGGGCGGCACCTGCGATCGGCACGATGCCGTCGGTCTCGACGACTTCCTCTTCGTCGATGCGCGCGACTTCCGCTGAGAGATCGAGTCCGATATCGGGCGGTGCGATGGCTTGCATGATGTCGACGGCGCGCCGGCCGTGCATGGTGTGGGCGAAGTCGGAAAAGCTCATGCCGTGCTCAGCGGCCCAGCGCCCCCAGATGCGCTCGACGGCGGCGGTGGAATCGACGAGCGTGCCGTCCATGTCGAACAGGAGTGCCCGTGTCGAGATCAGGGTTCCGGGGGCGATCTGCATTATGTCCTCAGCTTTCGTCGGTTCAGGTGGGCGCTGGTGAGCGCCGCAGGAAAATCCGCTATTTTGCCGTCGCTGCCGGCAAATCCAAAGCGTGCGGCGAAAAGAACGTGATCAGAAAGAAAAAAGTCCGCCGCTCCCGGGGAGTGGCGGACTCAAGCTTCGCAGGCAATGGAATGGTTTGCCCTTGCGGCGGTCGGTTACGAACGGCTGTTGAACCGCCCCTTCAGGCTTTCGAGCATGACCGCCATGATGATGATGGCGCCTTTGACGACCTGCTGGTGGTAGCCGGGGATGTTCATCAGGTTCATCACGTTGGAGATGATCGAAAGGATCATCACGCCGATCAGTGTATTGAGCACCGTCCCGCGACCGCCGGCGAGGCTGGCGCCACCGACGACCACCGCGGCGATGGCGTCAAGCTCGAAGCCGATGGCGAGGATCGGCGAGCCGACGCCGGTACGCGTCGAAGCGACGACGCCGGCGATACCGCAGGCCAGCCCGCACAGCACATAGACGCCGAACTTGTAGTAGGCGACGCGGATGCCGGCGAAGCGCGTGGCGATCTCGTTGGAGCCGATCGAGATCGTCAGGCGGCCGAACACGGTCTTGCGGTAGAGGAAGAGCGTGATCAGGAAGCAGGCGACGAGCAGGTAGAACGTCGTCGGGATGCCGAACCAACTGGCGACGCCGAAGTCGTTGAATGCGGTGTCGTCGATGAAGATCGGTTGCCCCTTGGAAACGATCAGCGCGACGCCGCGCGCGACGGTCATCGTCGCCAGCGTCGCGATGAAAGGTGCGATCTGGAAGACGGCAACCAGCGTCCCCGAGAAGGCACCGAGCAGCGTGCCGGCCAGGACGCCGGCGAGTACGCCGACGATGATCCCGTTCTCCGGCACGACGAGCGCGACGACGACCGACACCAGCGCCATCAGCGAGCCGACCGAAAGGTCGATACCGCCGGTGAGGATGACGAACAGCAGACCCAGTGAGACGACGCCGAGCGGTACGCTTTGGCGAAGGATGTTGGTGATGTTGTCGACGGTCAGGAAACGGTCGGTGAGGAACACCGAGACGACGAGCATCGCGACGAAAACGACGAGCGCGGACTGGTTGAGCAGCGCGCGCAGCACGTTGACGCCTGCGGACGGGCTCGAAGTGGCTGAGAGAGTAGTGGTAGTCATGGGTATCGATTCCCGGTTAGTGAAGCTGTTTCTCGGTGACGCGGCGGGGGATGGCGTAGGACATGATCTTCTGTTCGGTCATGTCGCTGCCGGCGACCTCGCCGGTGATGCGGCCTTCAGCGATGACGTAGGCGCGATGGCAGAGGCCGATCAGTTCCACCAACTCGGACGAGATGACGAGGATGGCGCGGCCTTCCTGCGCCAGCTTGTGGATGATCGAGTAGATCTCGGCCTTGGCGCCGACGTCGACGCCGCGCGTCGGTTCGTCGAAGATCAGCACGTCGCAATCGGCGTTGATCCACTTGGCGAGCACGACCTTCTGCTGGTTGCCGCCGGAAAGGCTGGAGACCGGATTGGTCAGCTTGCCGAGCTTGATGCGCAGTGCCTCGCGCAGTTTCTGCGCCAGCGTCTTTTCCTTGCCCTGTTGCAGGATGCCGAACTTCGACACGCCGTCGAGCTTGGACATGGTCATGTTGACTTCGATCGGCATCGAGAGCACCGCACCTTGCAGCTTGCGGTCTTCAGGCACGAGGCCGACGCCCTGGCGCACGGCGTCGGCCGGATGCGCGACGTGCAGCGGCTGGCCGCCCTTGAGGATTTCGCCGGAGGACTGGCGCGCGATGCCGAACACGCATTCGGCGATCTCGGTGCGGCCGGAGCCGACGAGACCGGCGAGGCCAACGACTTCGCCCTTGCGCACTTCAATATTGATGTCTTCGAGCAGGCCGGGACGGTTCAGATGCTTGATCTGGAAATGGACGTCCTGCTGCGGTGGCAGCTTCGGCGGGAACAGCGAGGTCATTTCGCGGCCGACCATCATGGTGATGATGTCGTGCTCGACGCAGGTCTTCGGGTTGAGGTGGCCGACTGTCTCGCCGTCCTTGACCACCGTGATGTCGTCGGCGATGCGGAAGAGTTCCTGCAGACGGTGCGAGATGTAGAGGATGGTGACGCCGCGGGCCTTGAGGCGCGCAAGATTCTCGAAGAGCACGTCGACTTCCGGGTCGGCAAGCACGGCCGTCGGTTCGTCGAGGATGAGGACGCGCACGTCGCGCGCGAGCGACTTGGTGATTTCGACCATCTGCTGGTAGGCGACGCTGAGGTCGCCGGTGCGCGCGCGCGGGTCGATGTCGTAGCCGAAGGCCGTGAGCAGTTCGCCGGCCTTCTTGTTCAATGCCTTCCAGTCGATGAGCGTACGCCCCTGACCGAGGTCTTCGAGGAAAATGTTCTCGGCGACCGTCAGGTCCGGCGCCAGCGCCAGTTCCTGGTGCACGATGCCGATGCCGCACTCCTGGCTCTGCTGCGGCGTGGTGAAGTGCTTCTCTTCACCGAAAATCTTCATGCGTCCGGAATCCTTGATGTAGATACCGGAAAGAATCTTCATCAGCGTCGATTTGCCGGCGCCGTTTTCGCCAACAATCGCGTGTATCGTTCCCGCATCCGCGGAAAAGTTGATGCCCCGAAGCGCCTTGATGCCGCCAAAGCTCTTCTCGATCCCCTCAACGCATATCGCTTGAACTGTCATGCCAACCCTCTTTTCATGCGATGAATGGAGGCGGGCAGAAGCGATCTTGAAATCATCCTGCCCGCCGGAAATCACCTGTTGCTTAGTAGATCGAATCCTTGTCGTAGTACTTGTCGACGTTGTCCTTGGTCAGGAGCAGCGGCGTGATGTACTCGTAGTCGCTGAATTTGCGCTTGCCGGCCGTGTAATCCTTGACGATTTCCATGACCTTCTCGGCGAGTGCCTTCGGATTGTTCGACGCGGTGGCGAGCATTTCACCGTTCTTCACGGCTTCGAGGCCCTTCTTGTAGCCGTCGTGCGCGATCACGGTCACGTTCTTCAGCTTGCCGGCCGCCTTGAGTGCGCGGATGGCGCCGAGGCCCATGTCGTCCATTTCGGTGTAGATCAGGTTGATCTTGTCACCGTGCGCAACGAGCGCATCTTCCATCGCCTTCAGGCCGCCTTGCTGGTCCCAGTTGCCCCAGCCCTGCGTGAGCACCGTGAAGTTGGTGCTGCCATTGACGCGCATCTGCTCTTCCATGACCGCTGCGATGAAGTTGTCGCGACGGGCGGCGCCCACGAGGTTGCCTTGGTTGCCGGAGATGATGACGGCGTTCATCGGCTTCTTGCCGAAGACCTTTACCGCGTACTCGCCGAGCATCTTGTTGTTGGCGGCGTTGTTGGCCATGACGCGGGTAACGACCGGTGCGTCGAGGCTGATGTCGCTGTCCAGATCGATGACCGGGATGCCCTTGGCAGCAGCCTTCTTGGCGATGTTCACGCCGGCGGCCGGATCCTGCGGGTTGAGGACGAGAACGTCGATGCCCTGCGAGAGCATGTCTTCGACGTCGGAAATCTGCTTGTTCATGTTGCCGGCGGCGTCGGTCGCGATGATTTCGTAACCGGCGGCCTTGGCGCTGATCTTCATGTATTCGGTCAGGCCGTTGAAGAAGGCGCCGTTCAGCGTGCGATTGGAGAAACCGATCTTCAGCGGTTTTGCTGCGGGTGCTGCCTGTGCCACGGTGCTTAGTGCAAACAGACCGGCGGAGAGAACTGCGGCTCCGATAAGACGTTTCATACTTACCCCTATTTTGATGTGGAACTTGTGTGGATCAGAAGCGCCCGATGGTTGGTCGGTGCGCCGCCGCGTTGACCGACTCCCCGGTGTTCGCGGCGAGGGGAAGATTACAAAGCAACCGTTTGCGGCTCTATGCGTATTTTTTGCAACACTATGCAATTTCTTACATCAAAAAAGTACAAGCCCCGCGCCGAAATCCTATGAAGGCAAGAGAGTGTTAGCCGGCACGCGGATTCGGACGCGCGCCGGCGGTAGATGCCTCGGTGTGGGGTTGTCGGCCTGAGCGGCCCGGTGTTCAGACCACCGATAGATGGCCGACACCACTCATGCGGTTGCGGTGCTGGTTGATGAGCTCGGGCGAGTTCGAGCGATCCTGGCGGAACTTCGACGGCGAGACGTTCATGTAGCGCGTGAAGTTGCGGTTGAATGTCGACAGAGAGTCGTAACCGATGTCGTAGGCGATCGAAGTGATCGAGGCGTTGGTCTCGATCAGCATCTGGCACGACTTGTAGATGCGCATGCGGTTGAGGTATTCGAGGCAGGGGCAGCGCACCTGGCGCTCGAAAAAGCGGGAAAAAGCTGATAGTCCCATGTTCTCTCTCTCGGCGATTTCGCGGCACGAGAGGTCCGAGCGGCTGTAGTTGTCGGCGATGAATTTGAGGATCGAGTTCAAGCGTTTCATCTGGATGCCGTCGGTCTTCGGTAGCGAGAGTGAGAGCTGCGTCCGGCCCTTGTCCTCGCCGAGTAGGCTGATCAGGCGGAAGAACACCGAAAGCCGGTTGATCCCTGTCGCATTCAGCAACTCGTGCAGCAGCGGCCAGGCTTCACGCGAGGTGGCTTCGGAGAAGTGAATGCCCGAGCGAGAATCGTTCAGGAGCGTTGAAAACTCGGCGCAATCGGCGAAATCGTCGATGCACTTCTGGGCGAATTCTTCCTTGAATTGGACGACGAGATCGCGTTCCGGGATCTGGATCGGGCCGGTCGGAAACTTCTCTTTTGATGCATCGGAAACCCACATGTGCGGCAGGTTGGCGCCCATCATCACGAGGTCGCCGGCTTCGAAAGTCGAGGCGTGCGTGCCAACGTAGCGCAGCCCGGACGAGCGGCGGATCAGGTGAATCTCGAACTCCGGGTGGTAGTGCCAGCCCGTGTAGTTGAACGGGTAATCGTGGCAAAAGATCAGGAAGTCCCGGTCGAGCGGGGTGGCGATGACTTCTCTCAATGGCCTGGCGTTCACAATGGCGCCTTTCACAAAAGCAGGGTTCAAACGCGAATCGATGCGGCGAAACCCGGGTCCGATCTGTAAAACAATGGCCGAAATGGTGGTTCGGGTTTGCGCGTTGAAACACAAAAGCCGTCCTTTCGGTGCGACTTTTTTAAGCAGCCTAATATGCGATGTCGTGCGCGCAGAGTCCGTTCGTATTTTGCCGACGAGTGTGCAAAATTTTACACGTCCGGGCGAGCGCATGCTCCGGCGACAGGATTGTTGTGTCGCCGGGCTGCTCGATTCTGCTTTGTGAGAATGGGCGCCCCGCGGGTGGGGCGCCGGGTGGAGCGGGGGCTTAGGCGTAGCGGCGAACCGTTTCCTTGGCACCGATGTGGTACAGCGATTGCAGCGCCTCGGTGTAGGCGGTGACGAAGCGCGGGTTGTCGCAGAGATCGCCGAACACTTCGCGGTTCTCGATGAAGGCGGTGATGTTCTCGCGGTTGTGCTGGGCGATCGCCATCAGTTCATCCTTCATGCGGTCGACGACGGTGATCGGCTCGCCTTGCTCGTCCTTGCCCTCGGCGTAGCGCGCCCAGCTGGCGACGACCGCCGCGCTACGGCTGATTTCGCCGCCGGCCTCGAGATTGGCGCGAATTACCGGCACCAGCCACTTCGGAATGCGGTCCGAACTTTCGGCGCACAGGCGGGCCAGCGTGTCCTTGACTTCCGGATTAGCGAAGCGCGCGATCAGCGTCTTGCGGTAGAGGTCGAGATCGACGCCCGGTACCGGCATCAGCGTCGGTGTGCCTTCGAGTTCCATGTAGTTGAGCAGGAAGCGCTCGAACAGCGGGTCCTGTGTCACTTCGTGCGCGTAGCGGTAGCCCGAGAGGTAGCCGAAATAGGTGAGCGCCTGATGGCTGGCATTGAGGAGGCGCAGCTTCATCAGCTCGTACGGGACGACGTCCTCGACGAGTTGGACCTCGGCCTTCTCGAACTCCGGACGGCCGAGCGGGAAGTGGTCTTCCAGCACCCACTGCGTGAACGGTTCGCAGACGACCGGCCAGGCGTCGTCGATACCGAAGCGCGTCTTCACCTGCTCGATGTCGGCCGGTGCGGTGACTGGTGTGATGCGGTCGACCATCGCGTTCGGAAAGGCGACGTTGGCTTCGACCCACTCGCCGAGCGACTTGTCCTTGCGCATGGCATAGGCGGCGAACATCTTGTGCGCGACTTCGCCGTTGGCCTGGATGTTGTCCGAGCTCATGATGGTGAACGGGGCGATGCCACGGTCGCGACGGCGGCGCAGGGCCTCGATGGTCAGGCCGAAGACGGTGGTCGGCGGGGCCTTGCCGGCGAGGTCGGCAGCGATGGCGGGATTGTCGTAGTCGAAGTCACCGGTGACGTGATGGAAGTTGTAGCCGCCTTCGGTGATCGTCAGCGAGACGATGCGCGTCGAAGGCGCCGCCATCAGTTCGATGACGCGCTCGGGATCATCGGGCGCGTAGAGGTAGTCGACGATCGAGCCGACGACGTGCGCGTCGTAGCGGCCGTCCGGGTTCTTGACGACCAGCGTGTACAGGCAGTCCTGCGACTTGAGCGCGTCGCGCATGCGCATGTCGCCCGGCATCACGCCGACGCCGCAGATACCCCAGTCCATCGCCAGGCCGGCATTCATCAGACGGTCGACGTACATCGCCTGGTGCGCGCGGTGGAAACCGCCGGTGCCGAAGTGGACGATGCCCACCGAGACCTTGGAGCGGTCGTAGGTCGGGCGCGTGACGCCCGCCGCGAGCTGCGGCAGGGCGGAATTGGAGAGCTTCAACATGTTTGCCTCGTGCGTATCAGGAAATCGGAATGCCCGGAATCGGGCGGTGCCGCGAGCGCCGTGTGAAAGGCAGGCGCTTCGTCGGGTCTTGGGACGCGAGTATCCGGTCGCAGGCAGATCATGTCTGCGTACAATTTTCGGACTTGATTGCAAACTTTTACGTGCGCCGGGCAAAGTCGGTGCGAGGGTCTTGGCCTCGTGCGCTCGCTTGCGAACGCGCTGGAGTCATGCGCCAATCCAGCCAATTCACTGGGGCATCGATTTGCCTTGAACGCCCGCGGCAACTTGTGACCTCGGAGGTCTTGCTCAGGCGTTGTTTTCCGCGCCTGACGCGCGGGCGTACTTTCTTTTGGGTCGCCAAAAGAAAGTAGCCAAAGAAAAGGCGACCCCCGCGTTACGCGGCCGGCTATGCCGGCTGCCCTGCGCTACTCGTGCGGCCGGGCGGCTGCGGAACTCGGGCTTGCAGCCCTCAGACAGTCCTCGCCGACTGCCCCCGGCCGCACTCCGTTGCTCGGCGCTGCACGAGGGGGAGAAGAAGCACACCGAACGGAATCGAAGCGGTTGGCGGTTGATGACCGGCTGGTTCTCCTCTTGCCCTTTGCGTCGTCGAGCAGCGCAAGACACAACGGGGAAGAGGGCGAGGACTGTCTGAGGGGCGCAGCCCCGAGTTCCGCAGCCCTCCCGTTGCGGCTGAGCAGCGCAGAGCACCCGGCGGAGCCGGGCGACGCTGCGGGCGCGACTTTTCTTTGCTTACTTTCTTTTGGCAAGACTGTATGGACCGGAGAGATGGGTGACACATGTGCGAAGACATGGTTGACGCCTCATTCTGTTTCGGTGGGCTGGTTGAGGTCAATGGTGAGGCAGCGATGATGAGCGAAATAGACATCAAAGACGCCATCCTCGTTGGGCTGCGGGCGGATAGCGACATCGTACCGATGGAGAGCATTGGAGACCTTGAATTTCCGGTCCCGAAAGCGGAGTTCGCCATTCCATTTGACCCGTACGATCTCGTCATCGGGACCGTACTCGATCGCCGGCAAGGCCTCCGGAAAGGTGCGTGGGCTCGGACGATAGCGAGAAATCGGTGTTTGCAATTGCAAGGCCTCATGGGGGCGCTCATGGTTATAGACCTGACGCCAGCGGTCGAAGGCCGACTGAGCATGCGCCAGATGCTCGAAGCTCTTGCCATTGAGGACTTCGGCCTTGAGCGAACGATGGAAACGTTCCTCCTTGCCGTTGGTTTGCGGGTGATATGGCCGGCTATGACTGAGGCGGATGCCCAAGCGAATCAACCACAGCCCCAGCTCGGTCACTTGTCCGGGTTGGCTCGGCGATCCCCACGGCGCCCCGTTGTCGAAATTCATGCGGACCGGCAGACCATAGCGGCGGAAGGTGGCTTCCAGATGCTCGCGGACGGTCGCTGTCCGGGTGTTGCCGCAAGCTTGCAGCACCAGGTTGTAGCGCGAGTGGTCGTCGAGCACGGTCAATGGCGAGCAACGGCCTTTCAACGTCTCGAAGTGTCCCTTGAAGTCTGCCTGCCACAGGGCGTTGGGGAGTTCGTGCTCGAAGCGCTGCCAAGCCTTGTCCTCCTCAGCCTGCGGGGGAATCAGCCCGTGGCGATGCAGGATGCTGCTGACCGTACTCGGAGCGACACTGACTTGCCCCCTGTCTTGCAGGCGCCGACTGATCTTGCGTCCGCCCCAGGCCGGATGCGCGAGGCGCAACTCGACCACTGCCGCTTGCACGTCGGCCGGGGTTTGCGCCGGACTGCATTGCGGGCGGCGGGAGCGATCCGCCAATCCCGCCGTACCGTCGTTTGCATACCGCGTCAGCCATTTGTAGGCGGTCTGCGGACTGATGCCGAAACGCCGGCACAACTCGCGCCGGTTGGCGCCTTCCTGAATCGCCAGGCGGACAAATTCTTCTCTCAGGCTCATGGTGTCTTGGGTATCCCAGGGCATGGTTCTTCCGTGCAAAAAATCGGCACGGAAGTGTCACCCATGTCCTCGCACACCTGTCACCTATGTGTCCGGTCCGTACAGGCAAGACAAAAGAAAGTAATGCCGCGCGTCAGGCGCGGAACACCGACGCAGCTCACCAAGCAGGCCTATCGAATCCCCCCGGTGAGAGCGGAGGCTCCAGATTCAATTGATCAGCGTTACCTCAGCCGAGCGTCGTGTCGAGCACCATCATCAGCGCGAAGCCGAGCATCAGGCCGACGGTCGCCGGCGTCTGATGGCCGTTGCGGTGGGTCTCGGGTATGACTTCGTGCGAGACGACGAAGAGCATCGCGCCTGCGGCCAGGCCCAAACCGATCGGATAGGCGAGCGCGAGGCCGCTCGACAGGCCGACGCCGAGTAGCGAGCCGACCGGTTCGAGCAGCCCGCTGGCGGCGGCGATCAGTACCGACCTTCCGGTGCCGAAACCGGCGCTGCGCAAGGCGAGCGCGACAGCCAGGCCTTCCGGGATGTCCTGTAGCGCGATCGCCGTGGTCAGCGGCAGGCCGACCGAGAAATCGTTCTGGGCGAAACTGACGCCGATCGCCATGCCCTCGGGCAGGTTGTGCAAGGCAATCGCGAAGACGAAGAGCCAGACGCGCCCGCAGCGGTCGGGCGCAGGGCCGCATGGGCCAGTGCTGTCGTGTTCGTGCGGTGTGAAGCGGTCGAGCCCGAGCATGAGCAATACGCCGAGCGCCATGCCGAACACCACCACGCCGGCGCCGAGGCCCTTGTGGCCGAGGATCTCCGCGCCGGCGGCCAGTCCGGGCAGCAACAGCGAGAAGGCGCTCGCGGCGAGCATCATGCCGGCCGCCATTCCGAGCAGGCTGTCCTCGAGCTTCTGCGGGATGCGGCTCAAGGCGAGCGCCGGCAGGGCGCCTAGCGTCGTCGTCGTGAATCCGGCGAGGCCGCCGAGCAGTGCGTTGCGCAGGCCCGGCGCCGCCTCGCCGGTGGCGATCTGGGCGAGGCTTTGCCCGAGGAGTATCAGCACCGAAAACAGCGCCAGCGCGAGGCCGGCCGCGGTCAGGCGATTGTTTCGGATATAGGCACGCATGACGGCGCTCCAGTGTCGCCGTGTCGATTCCTGTGTTTCCTGGGCCAGTTCCATGGGCACAGCCTTGCGCGTTGTCGGAAACGCTTACTTTAGCCCAAACGCCGCAAGTGGATGGCGACCGAGAGCTGCGCGCCGAGCCAGCCGAGCGCCGCGCCGACGCCGGTGAGGGCGCCAATGTTGGCCGGCGAGAGTCCGCGCAGGACGAAGTCGCCACCGTAAAGCGCGGCCAGTTCGCCGACCGGTGCCGTCAACAGTTGCCCCCCGGCATAGACGAGTGCCGCCGCGAGCAGGCCGCCGCAACCGCCTTGCAGTGCGCCGAAGTACTGGAACGGCCGCCGGATGAAAGCGTCGGTCGCGCCGACGAAGCGTGCGACTTCGATCTCGGCGGCGTTGGCCATGATCTGCAGGCGGATCGTGTTGAAAGTGGCTGCGACCAGAGCGGCGGCGAAGACGCCGGCGATCAGCGTGACCACCAGCTTGCCGATGCGCAGGAAGGCGTCGAAGCGTTTGCTCCAGGCCGAGTCGAGTTGCACGTGTTCGACCTTCGGCCACTCGGCGAAGGTGGTGGCCAGTGCTTCCATTGCCGCCGGCTGCGTATCGGCCGGTTCGACGATGAAGGCGTCGGGCAGCGGGTTCTTCGGCAGGCTGGCGATGATCTCGCTCATGCCATCGGCGGTGCGCAGCTGCTCAAGCGCGTCTTCGCGCGTCACGAGCCGCCATTCGCCGACCGATGCTTCGCGCAGACGTGACTCGATCTCGGCGACATCCTTCTTGCCGGCGTTCATGCTCATGAAGATGCTGATTTCCTGCGTGCCGGAGGTGTTGCCGGCGACGCGGAGCAGGTTCTCGAAGGCCACCCAGCCGGCGCAGGGCAGGGCGAGCGCGATGCCGATGACGAGCAGCGAGAGGAAAGTGTTGAGCGGCGCGGTGAAGAAGCGACGCAGGGCGCTACGCAAGGCGGTGACGTGTTGCGACAGGAAGGCGCTCATGCGCGGTCTCCAGAGTCACTGACCAATTGGCCGCGATCGAGACGCAACACGCGCGGCGAGAAACGCGCCATCCACTGCGGATCGTGCGTCGCGACTACGAGCGTGACGCCGACCTGATGGAAGGAGCGGAAGATGGTTAGGACGTCGGCTGCCGAATCGGTATCGAGATTGGCCGTTGGTTCGTCGGCGAGCAGGATCGCCGGCCGGTTCACGACGGCGCGGGCGATCGCCAGCCGTTGCTGTTCGCCGCCGGAGAGTGCGATCGGGTGCGCCTTCTCCCTGTCAAGCAGGCCGACCTTGTCGAGCGCCGCACGCGCCCGGCGCAACGCTTCCTTGTGCGGCGCACCGACGATCGCGAGCGGTAGAAGCACGTTGTCGAGCACGCTGCGGTCAAAGAGTAGCTTCTGGTCCTGGAAGATCAGGCCGAAGTTGCGGCGCAGATAGGGAATCGCGCCTTTGCGCAGCGCGGCGAGGTTCTGCCCGTTGACGACGATACTGCCCGAGGTCGGACGCTCGATCGCGGCGAGCAGGCGGAAGACGGTCGATTTGCCGGCGCCCGAGTGGCCGGTGAAGAAGACCATCTCGCCTGCGCTGATGTTGAAGCTCACCCCGCGCAGCGCTTCCTGGCCTTCCGGATAACGTTTGGTGACGGCGTTGAACGAGATCATGCGCGTCTCACTCGAACAGCGCTTCCACGAAGTCGCGCGCGACGAAGGGGCGCAGGTCGTCGATGCTCTCGCCAACGCCGATGAAGCGGATCGGCTTCGGACACTGGCGCGCGATAGCCGCGACGACGCCGCCCTTGGCGGAGCCGTCGAGCTTGGTGACGATGAGCCCGGTGACGTTGATCGACTTGTCGAACGCTTTCACCTGCATCAGCGCGTTCTGCCCGAAATTGGCGTCGAGGACGAGCAGCGTTTCGTGCGGCCCGGTCGGGTCGGCTTTCTGGATCACGCGCCTGACCTTGGCGATCTCTTCCATCAGGTGCAACTGGGTCGGCAGGCGGCCGGCAGTGTCGGCGAGCACGATGTCGATGCCGCGCGCCCGAGCGGCCGAGATGGCATCAAAGATGACCGCCGCCGGATCTCCCGACTCCTGCGAGATGACGGTGACGTTGTTGCGTTCGCCCCAGGCCATCAGTTGCTCGCGCGCGGCGGCGCGGAAGGTGTCGCCAGCGGCGAGCAGGACCGACTTGCCCTGCGCCTGGAAGTACTTGGCCAGCTTGCCGATCGAGGTCGTCTTGCCGGCGCCGTTCACGCCGGCGATCATGATGATGAACGGGCGATGGCGCGATGCGTCGAGCGGCTTTTCCAGCGGCAGCAGCAATTCGTGCAGGGCATCGGAGAGCGCTTTTTGAATGCCTTCCGGCGTCTCGATCTTGTCGCGCTTGGCGCGCAGCTTCAGCTCGCCGAGCAGATGCTGGGTTGCTTCCATGCCGACATCGCTGGTCAGCAGCAGCGTTTCGAGTTCTTCGAGAAGCTCGTCGTCGACCTTGCCGCGCGAGAACATCGATTTGAGCTTGCCGCTGAACTGGGCACGCGTGCGCGCAAGCCCCGCTTTCAGCCTTTCGCGCCACGAGGGTTCGTGCGTGCCGGCGGCCGGGGCAGTCTCCTGCGCAGTGGTGGCTTTCTTGAGGAAACCAAACATGAGGTGTCTTGTCTTTCGGGTGGTCTGGGGAGAAGGCGCCGGCTGAGAGTAAGATGCCGTCGCCGTGAAACCTTGGTGTTGAAACCTGGACGCCGATTTTAACAGAAGCCCACTTTTCCCATGCCGACCTGGAAACGCATCGCCTACCCGTTCGCAATCCTGTTCCTCGTCATGGTGCCGCTCTTCGCGCGCGCCAACCCCTTCGAGCACACCTTGCCCAACGGGCTGCGCGTCATCGTCAAGGAAGACCGGCGAGCGCCGACCGTCGCGCACATGGTCTGGTATCGCGCCGGCGGCATGGACGAGGTGAGCGGCACGACCGGCGTCGCGCACGTCCTCGAACACATGATGTTCAAAGGTACGCCAAACGTCGGCGCCGGCGAGTTCAGCCGCCGGGTAGCGGCCGCTGGCGGCCGTGACAACGCCTTTACGAGCAAGGACTACACGGCCTACTTCCAGCAGGTGCCGAAGGAGCAGCTGGCGCAGATGATGCAACTCGAGTCCGATCGAATGCACCACCTCAACCTCGACGCCGGAGAGTTCGCGCAGGAGATCAAGGTCGTCATGGAAGAGCGCCGCCAGCGCACCGACGACAGCCCGCATGCGCGTCTCGGCGAGCAGTTGCAGGCGGTCGCTTATCAGACACACCCCTATCGCGTGCCGGTCATCGGCTGGATGAACGATCTGGAAAACATGACCGTGCAGGACGCGCGCGACTGGTATCGGCGCTGGTACGCGCCGAACAACGCCTACGTCGTGGTCGTCGGCGACGTCGATCATCAGGCGGTCTTCAAGCTGGCGCAGAAGTACTACGGTCGTGTGCCGACGCGAGCCTTGCCCCCGCGCAAGACGCCGGACGAGCCGGAACAGGCCGGCATTCGCCGCTTTGCGCTGCGCGCCGAGGCCGAGTTGCCGGTGCTCATCATGGCGTACAAGGTGCCCGTGCTGCGCGATGTCGAAAACGACATCGATCCCTACGCACTTGAAATGCTCGCAGCAGTCCTCGACGGCCACGATGCTGCGCGTCTCACCACACGCCTGATCCGCGAGCAGCAGCTCGCGGTTTCCGCTGGTGCCTCCTACGACTCGCTGGCGCGCGGGCCCGGTCTCTTCTACCTGAGCGGCGCGCCACGCACGGGCAAGACGCCTGCCGATCTGGAGGCCGCCTTGCGCGCCGAGATTGCGCGTATCGCAGAGGATGGTGTGGTGCCCGACGAACTGGCGCGCGCCCGGGCGCAACTCGTCGCCGGGCAGGTCTACAAGCTCGATTCGATGTTCGCGCAGGCGATGGAGATCGGCCAGCTCGAGGCGGTTGGCATTCCGCACCGGCAAGGGCGGCGAATCATCGAGAAGTTCCAGGCGGTGACGGCGGAGGCGGTGCAGGCCGTGGCTCGGAAGTACTTCGTCGACGAGCGCCTGACGGTCGCCGAACTCGATCCGTTGCCCTCGGCACAGCGCAAGGAGGCGGAGCAATGAGACTGCGTAACGTACTGCTCACGCTCCTTGTCGGCGTGGGTCTGCTTGCGCGTTGGGCGGCGGCAGCGCCAAAGATCGAACATTGGCTCGCCGCATCGGGTGCCCGCGTCTTCTTCGTCGAAAACCGCGATTTGCCGATGCTCGACGTGCAGATCGACTTCGCCGCCGGCAGCGTACGCGATCCCGAAGGCAAGTCGGGTGTCGCCGCGCTGACGAGCGGAATGCTCGATCTTGGCGCCGCGGACCTCGATGAACGGGAGATCGCCAGCCGCCTCGCCGACGTCGGCGCCCTGCTCTCCGGCGGGGCCGACATCGAGCGCGCTTCGTTGCATTTGCGCACGCTGTCGGCCGACGACAAGCGGCGGCCGGCGATCGCACTCATGCGTTCGGTTCTCGTCGCGCCGCAGTTCCAGGCCGACGTGCTGGCGCGCGAGAAGGCGCGCACCATCGCCGGGCTGAAGGAGGCGGCGATCCGGCCCGAGGTCATCGCCGCGCGCACGTTCTGGCGCCTGCTTTACCCCGAGCATCCCTATGGCCGCGACGTCACGCCAGAGTCGATGGCAAGAATCGGGCGCGACGACCTGGTCGAGTTTCATCGGCGGAACTACACGGCGGCGAACGCGTCGGTGACGCTGGTCGGCAATATTTCGCGGGTGCAGGCAGCAGCGTTGGCCGAAGAACTCACCGCCGGACTGCCGGCCGGCGGTGCCTCGGCGCCTGGCGCGCCGCCCGTCGTGCCGTCGACCGTGCCTGTCGAAGAGCGCATTGCGCATGCGGCAGCACAGGCTCATGTCCTAGTCGGCCTGCCGGCGCTCAAGCGCGGCGATCCGAATTTCTTCGCGCTGGCGGTCGGCAACTACACGCTCGGCAGCGGCGGCTTCGTTTCGCGTCTGATGCAGGAGGTGCGCGAGAAGCGCGGCCTGGCCTACAGCGTCGGCAGCCATTTCATGCCGCTGACGCAGTCCGGACCCTTCGAGATCAGCCTGCAGACCAAAAAGGCGCAGGCCGATGAAGCGCTTGGCGTGGTGCGTACGGTTTTGCAGCGCTTCATCGCCGACGGGCCGAGCGCGGCCGAACTGCGGGCAGCAAAGCAGAACCTGGTCGGCAGCTTTCCCCTGCGCCTCGACAGCAACGGCAAGATTCTCGACAACGTCGCGCTCATCGGCTTCTACGGATTGCCGCTCGATTACCTCGATCGCTACGCGGAGAACGTCCAGAAGGTCAGTGCGGCCGACGTCAGGGAGGCCTTTGCCCGGCATGTGGCGATCGATCGACTGGTGACCGTCGTCGTCGGCGGCGAGCAGTAACGTGGGCAAGTTTCGCTTGATCGACGTCGCGTCGTTGTGGTTAAGTCCCCGATTTGTGTCGCTCCTGGTCTTCTCTTGAATACAGTACGCATCATCGGTGGTGAGTGGCGGCGGCGTGTTTTGCGCTTTCCCGACGCGCAAGGCCTGCGGCCGACGCCGGACCGCGTTCGTGAAACGCTCTTCAACTGGCTTGGGCAGGATCTCGATGGCCTGTCGTGTCTTGATCTCTTCGCCGGCAGTGGAGCGCTCGGTTTCGAGGCCGCTTCGCGTGGTGCGGCGAAGGTCGTGATGGTCGAGCAATCACCGAAAGTCGCTGCGGCTTTGAGTGAGAATGCGCGCTTGCTTGCTGCCGGTGAGCGTTTGCAGATTGTCCGCGCGGATGCGGTAAAATTCGCGTCCTCGCTGTCGGCGACCGGGGTGCGTTTCGACGTCCTGTTTCTCGATCCGCCGTACAGACAGGGCTGGATCGAGCGTCTGGCGCCGTTGTTGCCGCAGCTCATGGCTGACGATGGTGCGGTCTATATTGAGGCGGAGTATCCGGTGGATGCCTGCGGCGATTGGAAGTGCGTGCGCGACGGGCGGGCTGGCCAGGTTTTTTATCAATTATTGCGAAGGGTTCAACACGATGGCGCTTAACAAGCGCGTGGCGATCTACGCCGGCACGTTCGATCCGCTGACCCGCGGTCACGAGGATCTGGTGCGGCGGGCGGTCAATCTGTTCGATCACGTCATCGTCGGCATCGCGGCGAGCCTGGCCAAGCGCCCGTTCTTCACGCTGGAAGAGCGCGTCGATATGGCGAAGGAAGTCCTGGCGCCTTATCCGAACGCGGAAGTGTGCAGCTTCGATGGCTTGCTCATGGACTTTCTCCATGACCGTGGCGCTAAGGTCATCCTGCGCGGCTTGCGCGCGGCGTCGGACTTCGAATACGAGTTCCAGATGGCAGGGATGAACCGCAACCTTTACCCGGAGGTTGAGACGGTGTTCCTCACGCCAAGCGAGCAGTACATGTTCATCTCGGCAACGATGGTGCGCGAGATCGCCATCCTCGGCGGCGACGTGAGCAAGTTCGTGCAGCCTGCGATCAGCGAGCGGTTGCGTAAGAAAGTTGCTGAAAAACTTTAATGTCCTGAAGGAAAGCTGCCATGTCTCTGATTATCACCGACGAATGCATCAACTGCGATGTGTGCGAGCCGGAATGCCCGAACGAAGCGATCTCGCAAGGCGCCGAGATCTACGAGATCGATCCGAACAAGTGCACCGAGTGCGTAGGCCACTACGATACGCCGCAGTGCGTCGAGGTTTGCCCGGTCGATTGCATCCCGAAGGACGAGAATCACCAGGAAACGACCGAGATGCTTTGGGTCAAGTACGAGAAGCTGACGGGCAACAAACGCCCGGCCTGAGTTCTTCACCAGGTTTCAGCTCAGGGTTTCAACCCTGTTCCGTTGCCCGATTGGTACGCCGCTTCCGTCGCAGGAAGCGGCGTTGTGCATTTTGCGCTCAGGCCGCGCTGCGCAACTGTTCCTCGCCGAGCGATTTGCCAAGCAGGTGCTGGATGCGGTGGCCGGCTCTTTCTATGGCGTGAATCTGCGCGACGAGGTTGCTTTCCACATGGTTCAGCTCGTCGATGCGGTCTTCGAGCGTGTCGGTCGCCTGATGGATGCGCTTGATGCTCTCCAGACGACGCTTGAGCTGGATCTGGTGCTCGCGCACCTGCGTCTCCATCGGCGCCATGATCGCCTTCAGCCATGACTCCGCGTCGTGGTTGGCCTTGTCGAAGGCGCGCCGGACCTGGCTGGCCACTTCCTCGAAGAACTTCTGCGTGACCTTGTTCTTCTCGTGCGTCATCAACTGGAACATGGTGTTGAGATGCGCGTCGCACCATTGTTCGAGGCGTTGCACTTCCTGTTGATGGCGGATCAGCGAGAAGCTCGTCGGCGTGCCGAGCTTGAGCCCGTGCTCGACGGCGAACTTCTTGTAGATGGCTTCCATCATCGACAGGATTTCGTTGATTTCGTCTTCCGAGTTGTCGAGATTGGCGCGCGCGACGTTGAAGAAGTTCTTCATCGCCGCGGATAGCGTCTTCGAGAACGTCGCCTCGCGCATGGCCTCGCGCGTGGATGTGGTCAGCTGGCGCAGGGCATCGAGCCCGAGGTGTCCGAACAGCTTGTTGGTCATCTGCGAGAAGACGCTGCGCACGGCGTAGTAGCGCTGCAATCCGGATTCGAACTCTTCCTTCTCGACGCGCACTTTGCCCATCATGTATTCGACGACGCCCTTGTTCTTGCCGCGCAGTTCGTTCAGTTCGCCGAGTTGCTCGCGCAGGCCGGCAAGGCGCGATTCGAGGAGGCCGCGCGAACGCATGTAGATGTCCGAAAACTCGGCGTCGGTGTTGTCGCGGACGATATCCTGCTTGGCCGGAATGAGCTCGTTGGAGAGCGCCAGCTCAAGCTCGGGCAGGCGGCTGCGTTCGAGCAGCGCGTCATCGCCGTTGATCTTGGCAACCAGCGCCTTCTGCGCGGAGATCGGGAAGATCTGGCTCGACGGCAGGTCGAGCGTCCACGCACAGCTGTTCGTCTGTATTGTGATCTCGGCGTTGATTTCGTCTTCCGACTTCAATTCGTCCCACATCGCGTCGATCTTGTTGAGCACGACGAGACGCCCTTTCTTGCGCCCGCCCGGCGCGCGGATGTGCTCGTTCCAGATCGACAGGTCGGATTGCGTAACGCCGGTGTCGGCGGCCAGGATGAACAGGACGGCGTGCGCATTGGGCAGCAAGGAGAGCGTCAGCTCGGGTTCGGTGCCGACAGCATTGAGGCCCGGTGTGTCGAGGATGACCAGCCCCTGCTGCAGCAGGGGATGCGGGAAGTTGATGATGGCGTGGCGCCAGCGCGGGATTTCCACCATGCCATCCTCGGTCAGCCGGATCAGCGACGAGTCCTTGTCGCCGCGTGCGAAGCCGAACTTCTCGGCAACTTCGGGCGCGACGTGGATGACTTCACTGACCGAGCGCAGCGCTTCCTGCATCGCCTCGGCCGATTCGGTTTCCAGCGGAACGACGCTCCATTCGGTCGGGAAACGCTTGTATTCGCTGATGCTGGCGTTCGACTCGCGCGTCTCGATCGGCAAGAGTTCGATCGACGGCGGCTTGTCCGGGTCGAACATCAGCTCGGTCGGGCACATCGTCGTCCGGCCAGCGGTCGAGGGCAGGATGCGGCTGCCGTAGTAGGGGAAGAAGATGGCGTTGATCAGCTCGGACTTGCCGCGCGAGAACTCGGCGACAAAGGCCACGTTCAGCCGGTCTTCGCGCAGCTTGTCGAGCAGATGGGTGATGCGCAGATCGGTCTGGGCATCGCTCAGCTCGTTTTCGGAGAGCCATCGCCGGAAGGCTTCTAGGCCTTCCGACAGCTGGGCGCGCCAGGTGCTGTAGGCGGCAAATTGTTGCGCTAGCGTCATGTCAGGGTCCGGCGAAAAACAAAGGCCTTGACTCTACCACAAAGCCTTGTTCGATCAATTACATGCGTGCGCTCGCTTGATGTGGATTCTCAATGCTGGCAGCGTGGGCAGTAGAACGTCGAGCGGCCGGACTGGCGAATGGCGCGTACTGGCTGGCCGCAGTTCGGGCAGGGCTCGCTAGCCCGGTCGTAGACCGCACAACTGAGCTGGAAGCAGCCGGCGCCGCCGTCGCTGTGCACATAGTCGCGCACGCTGCTGCCGCCGGCGGCAATGGAGGTCTCCAGCACCGTGCGGATAGCCGGAACCAGCGCCCGGTAGCGCTCGCGGCCGATGCGGTTGGCGGCGCGCAGCGGCGAGATGCCGGCGGCGAAGAGACTTTCGGCGGCGTAGATGTTGCCGATGCCGACGACGAGATGGCTGTCCATGAGCAGGGGCTTGATCGGGGTGCTGCGCCGTCGGGTCTGGTCGTAGAGCCAATCGCCGCTGAAAGCGTCGGTCAGCGGCTCGATGCCAAGGACGGCGATCAGCGGGTGGGTTTCAATGGCTTCGCCTTCATGCCAGAGCAGGGTGCCGAAGCGGCGTGGGTCGCGGAAACGCAGTGTCGTGGCCGTGAACACGAGATCGACATGATCGTGTTTCTGCGGCGGAGTCCCGGGCGCGACGAGGCGCAGACTGCCCGACATGCCGAAGTGCAGGATCAGCCAGCCTCCGCCTTGCCGGCTTTCGCAGTCGAACAGCAGGTATTTCCCGCGCCGCCGGATGGCGTCGATGCGCAATCCGGTCAGGCGCGATGACAGCTGGCTGGGGATTGCGTGGCGCAGCTTCGGCGCGCGGAAAACGGCTTCGACGATGCGCTGTCCTGGCAGAAAGGGGAGCAGGCCCCGGCGGCTGACTTCGACTTCAGGCAGTTCCGGCATTGCCGCTCCCGATAAAAGTCCATAACATGTGCTAAACCATTATGACGCAAACGACTCCAAGCAGTTCCAGTCTGTCCGGGTTGTCGCAAGGATTCCATGAAACACTTTCGAAGCGCTCTCCTCCTCGCCGCGCTGACGGCCTTGTTCAGCCAGCAAACGTTGGCGGCCGATGAAGTCACGCCGGCCAAGAAGCGGCCGCCGGCGAAGGAGGTCAAACGGCCCGCGGCAAGCAACCCCAAGTCGGCGAGCCAGCAACTGCTCGATCAAAGCGGGCAGCAGGTATTCCAGGTGCTTGTCGCCGAAATGGCCTTGCAGTTGGGTGACACGAACCTGGCGACCAAGGCCTACTCCGATCTGTCCTTGCGCACGCGCGACCCACGCGTGCTTGAGCGGACCGTCGAGATTGCCGGCTACGCTCGCCGTTTCGACATCGCCCTCGAAGCGGCCAAGCTGTGGCTCGACGTCGAGCCAGACTCGGTGCGCGCGCAACAGATGCTGACCAGCATGCTCATCATGTCGAACCGGATGGACGAACTGGCGCCGACGCTGATCCGCATGCTCGAGATGGACAGGGCAGCACTCGGCGCCAATCTGCTTGGGCTCAACCGCATGTTTGCGCGCAACGAGGACCGCGTTGCCGTCTTCAACCTTATCGAGAAGGTCTGCCGCCCATTCTTCGGGATCGCCGAGGCGCATTACGCCGTTGCCATCGCCGCGAGTTCTGCTGCCATGCACGAGCGAGCGCAGGCGGAGGCGAACCGGGCGCTCGAGTTGCGCCCGGAGTGGGAGATGGCCGCCCTGCTTCAGGCGCAGATTGCCGCTCGCACCTCCACGGCGCAGGCAGTCGCCTATCTGCAGGCCTTCGTCGAACGCAATCCGATGGCGCGCGACGTGCATCTGCAACTGGCACGTGCGCTCGTCGGCGAGAAGCGCTACGACGAGGCGCGTCAGCACTTCAATCAGCTGCTGCAGGGTTTTCCGGACAATCCCGACGTCGTCTATCCGGTCGCGCTGCTGGCGCTGCAGCAAAACGACCTGGCCGTCGCCGAGGCGCAGTTCAATCGCTTGCTGACGCTCGATATCCCTGACAAGAGCATCGCTTACTACTACCTGGCGCAGATTGCCGAGGAGAAGGGCAAGCCCGATGAGGCGCTGGGGCTGTATGCCAAGGTTGAAAGCGGTGACCAAATGGTACAGGCGCGCATGCGCAGTGCGCAGATCCTGGCCGGGCAGGGAAAACTCGACGAGGCGCGCAGGCTGCTGAGCGAGGCCGGCAACGGATCGGAGGAGCAGTCGATCCAGTTCGCCATTGCCGAAGCCGCGCTGCTGCGCAAGGCCAAGCAGCCGCAGGCCGCGTTCGACCTGCTCGATGCCTTGCTCGACAAGCAGCCGGACAACGCCGAGTTGCTCTACGAGACGGCTTTGCTCGCCGAACGGCTGAACCAGCTCGAAATCATGGAGCGCCGGTTGCGTCGGCTCGTCGAACTGCAGCCCGAGCATGCCCAAGCCTACAACGCGCTCGGCTATTCCCTCGCCGATCGCGGCATTCGCCTGCCCGAAGCGCGCGAACTGATCGACAAGGCGCTGGCGCTCATGCCGAACGATACCTTCATTCTCGACAGTCTGGGCTGGGTGCAGTACCGCCAAGGCGATCTGGCGGGCGCGCTGGCGACGCTGGAGCGGGCTTACGGGATGCGTGACGACCCGGAAATCGGGGCGCACCTGGGGGAGGTGCTCTGGGCTGTCGGGCGCAAGGATGACGCGCAGAAACTCCTGCGCGCCGCGCAGAAGAAGCATCCGGACAACGAACCGCTGGCTGAAGCCGTCAAGAAGTTCGCTGACTGAGCCTATGTCGTCGACTCGTAACTGCATGCGCCTCATGCGCGCAGTCCTGCTGACGTTGTCCGCAATTCTGGTGACGGCGTGTGCTGTGGTGCCACCGTCGTCTCCGATTGACGTGCCAGCGCGTGCCACGCTCTCGGCGTTCTCGCTCGAAGGGCGCTTTTCGCTGCGCAACGAAGACAAGAACTACGCCGGACGGCTGAGCTGGCGCCATGAAGGCAGCAGTGACCAGGTGCTGCTCTCGTCGCCCCTCGGGCAGGGGCTGGCCGAAATCGTCAGCGATGCCAATGGTGCCCGGCTGACGACGAGCGATGGCAAGGTTTATGCCGCCGTCGACACCGAGACGCTGACGCGTGACGTGCTCGGTTATCCATTGCCGCTGGCGCAGCTGACGGACTGGGTGCGCGGTCGGCTGCGCGATGCCGACGAGTCGGCTGTTGACGCATTCGGACGCCCGCTTAACCAACGCGCCGCCCTCTGGCGTATCGAATACGGTTACGAGAACGACGATCCCGCGGCGCCGCCCAACCGTATCTTTGCCGAGCGCGTGGGCGGCGGACTCGAACTGCGTTTGCGCATCGACGAGTGGAGCCGCATCCCTTCCGAAGCGAGCAATCCTTGAACAAGCATTTGACATTCGGGCAAGAGGCCGAACGGGGCGCGTGGGGCTGGCAGAGCGACTTTCCCGCGCCGGCAAAGCTCAATCTGTTCCTGCACGTCGTCGGTCGGCGCGCCGACGGCTATCACCTGCTGCAGACGGCGTTCCGTTTCGTCGACCATGGCGACACTCTGCACTTCGCACCGCGCGACGATGGCGAGATCGTCCTCGTCAATCCGCTGCCCGGCGTGCCGCCGGAAAGCGATCTGACGGTGCGCGCGGCGCGTCTGTTGCAGGCAGAAACCGGCTCTCGGCAGGGCGTCGAAATGCGCATCGAGAAACGTCTGCCGATGGGCGGTGGTCTCGGCGGCGGCAGTTCCGACGCGGCGACCGTGCTGCTCGCGCTCAACCATCTCTTGCAGCTCGGGCTGTCGCGCCAGCGCTTGCAGGATATCGGCCTCACGCTCGGTGCCGACGTGCCGGTGTTCATCTTCGGTCAGAACGCTTTTGCCGAAGGCGTAGGCGAAGCGCTGCAGCCGCTCGATTTGCCGCCGGCCTGGTACGTCGTGCTGGAAACGCCGGTGCAGATCCCCACGGCGGCGATCTTCGGCGTTCCAGAACTGAAACGCGACACGCCGGCGATTCAAGCGACCGATTGGAAACCGGGAATCGGCGGCAACGACCTGCAACTGGTGGCTGTCTCGCGTTTCCCCGTTGTTGCCGAGTATCTCGCCTGGCTCTCGGCCTACGGCGATGCTCGCATGACCGGGTCCGGTGCCTGTGTTTTCGCCGAGTTCGCGAGCCGGGAAGCGGCCGAAGATGTCCTGCAAAATATGCCCGCCGGCATGCGTGGCTGGGTAGCGGCAGGATTGCCGCATCATCCCTTGCACGGCATCGGCTGACGCGCGGCGCGGCGTGCGAACGGGTTAAGATGGCGTCTTTGTTCCATCGCCCGCGAGATCCGTCATGCCTGTCAAGATCATCCAGTCGACGCCGTCGGCCTACGCCTATCCGCTGCTGATCAAGCAACTGCTGCATACGCCGTTGGCGACAGCGCCGGATCAGGAGATTACCTACCAAGGCAAGCTGCGCTACAGCTATCGCACCCTGAACGAGCGTATCGCGCGGCTCGCAAATGCTCTGGTTGGGCTTGGCGTTGAGGCCGGGCAAACCGTCGCCGTAATGGACTGGGACAGCCACCGTTATCTAGAGTGTTTCTTCGCCGTGCCGATGATGGGCGCCGTGCTGCAAACGGTGAACGTGCGCCTCAACCCGGAACAGATCCTGTTTACGCTCAACCATGCGGGCGCCGACTTGCTGTTGGTCAATCGAGATTTTCTCGGCCTGCTGGCGCCGATTGCCGATCGCTTAAAGAACGTCAAACGCTTCATCCTCCTCGACGACGAACAGGCCGCGCTGGAAGCGCCCGTGGCGTTCGCCGGCGAGTACGAGGCCTTGCTGGCTACGGCCGATCAAGTATTCGATTTTCCTGATTTTGACGAGAACGCGCAGGCAACTGTTTTCTACACGACTGGAACGACCGGTCTGCCGAAGGGTGTCTACTTCAGTCACCGCCAACTCGTCCTGCATACGCTCGGCGTCGCTACCTGCGTCGGCAGCGCCGCGGCGCACGGCCGCCTGCATCGCGAAGACGTCTACATGCCGATCACGCCGATGTTCCACGTGCATGCTTGGGGCTTCCCCTATATCGCGACCTTGCTCGGATTGAAACAGGTCTATCCCGGGCGTTATCTGCCGGGTGCGCTGCTGCAGTTGATCGAACGCGAGAAAGTTACATTCTCGCATTGCGTGCCGTCGATCATGCAGATGCTGTTGAGCCATCCCGGCGGCGAATCGGTCGATCTCTCCGGCTGGAAGGTCTTGATCGGCGGCTCGGCGATGTCGCCGGCGTTGGCTGCGGCTGCGCTCAAACGCGGTGTCGACTTGCTGACCGGCTACGGCATGTCGGAAACCTGTCCGGTGCTGACCATCGCGCATCTCTCCAGCGATGACCTCGCGACGTCGCCCGAGCAGCAAGTGGCCCTGCGTTGCAAGACCGGCTTGCCGCTGCCACTCGTCGATCTGCGCATCGTTAATGCCGAGATGGCCGACCAGCCGCACAACGGCGACGCGACCGGTGAAGTGGTCGTGCGCGCGCCGTGGCTGACCCTGGGGTATCTCGACGCGACGCAGGCTTCGGCCGAACTCTGGGCCGGCGGCTACTTGCACACGCAGGACATCGGCAACATCGATGTGCGCGGCTACGTCAAGATCACCGACCGCATCAAGGACGTGATCAAGACGGCCGGGGAGTGGACTTCGTCGCTCCAGCTCGAAGACGTCGTCATGCAGCACGAGGCGGTCAGCGAAGTGGCCGTCATCGGTCTGCCGGACGAGAAATGGGGCGAGCGGCCGGTGGCGCTGGTTGTCCTAAAGCCCGATTTTGAAGGCAGCGTAACCGAGAGCGCGATCCGCCATTTCGCTGCGCATCTTGTCGAAACGACCGGCATTTCCCGTCACGGTGTGCTGCTTCAAGTGCGCTTCGTCAAGGCTTTGGCCAAGACCAGCGTCGGCAAGATCAACAAGCGCGAGATGCGCGAGTCCTTTGTTTGAGGTGCTTGCGGCGGAGCGCGCATCGCAATGGCATGTGTTTTCGATCGCCTCCGGCGCGCCTTGAGGCGTCGTTCTGCGAAAGCTTCGGTGACCCCTGTTTTTTTTGAAAAAGTTCTGTATAATCCACGCCTCGCTTGCTAGCACTTGTCTTGCAGGCAGCTGCTGGGGAGTCGCCAAGTTGGTCAAGGCACCGGATTTTGATTCCGGCATTCGAAGGTTCGAATCCTTCTTCCCCAGCCATCCAGTTTTTCTCAAGCCGGGCAGGTAGGCAGCTAACCTGCCCGTTTTGCTTTGAATTGACGTCTTTCAGTTGCCAGGGAGTGGTCTGTGGCTTACGACAGCTTGATGGTTTTCACCGGTAACGCCAACCCGAAGCTCGCAGCAGAAGTCGTCAGGCGTTTGAACATTTCCCTCGGTCGAGCCAATGTCGGGCGTTTCTCCGATGGTGAAATCACCGTCGAGATCCAGGAGCACGTTCGCGGCAACGACGTCTTCATTCTGCAATCGACCTGCTCGCCAGCCAACGAAAACCTGATGGAGCTTTTGGTGATGGTCGATGCGCTGAAGCGCGCGTCGGCCGGTCGCATCACCGCTGCCATCCCGTACTTTGGTTACTCCCGTCAGGACCGCCGCGTGCGCTCTGCGCGCGTGCCGATTGCCGCCAAGCTGGTCGCCGATCTGCTCACGGCTGCCGGTGTGCAGCGTGTGCTGACCATGGACCTGCACGCTGAGCAGATCCAGGGCTTCTTCAACATTCCGGTCGATAACATCTACTCGCTGCCGATCATGCTGGCGGACGTGTGGAAGAAGGATTTCGACAACCTGATGGTCGTCTCGCCCGACGTCGGCGGTGTGGTGCGCGCCCGCGCGCTGGCCAAGCGGCTCGAATGCGACCTGGCGATCATCGACAAGCGTCGTCCGAAGGCCAATGTGTCCGAAGTCATGAACATCATCGGCGAAGTCGAAGGCCGCACCTGCGTGCTGATGGACGATATCGTCGATACTGCTGGCACGCTGTGCAAGGCGGCTGCTGCGCTGAAGGACCACGGGGCCAAGCGCGTGGTCGCCTATTGCGTGCACCCGGTGCTCTCCGGGGCGGCGATCAGCCGCATCAACGATTCGTCGCTCGACGAACTCGTGGTGACCGATACCATCCCGCTGTCTGAAGAAGCGCAGAAGTCGCCACGCATCCGTCAGCTTTCGGTCGCCGACGTGCTGGCCGAGACGATCCGTCGTATCAGCAACGAGGACTCGGTTTCCTCGTTGTTCATCGAGTAGTAGTTTTTTAACCCCCTGTCTGGTCGCGGGCAGGGTTTGTAGTACCTGTTGTATCTCTTTAGGAGCTGTCATGAAATTTGAACTGAACGTAAGCAAGCGCGAATTGCAGGGGTCCGGAGCGAGCCGCCGCCTGCGCCGCGCCAACAAGGTGCCGGGCATCATCTACGGCGGTACGGCTGCGCCGGCCCTGATCGAACTCGACCATAACGACATCCTCCTTGCCCTGCGCAAGGAAGCGTTCCACTCGTCGGTCCTGTCGCTCACCATCGACGGCAAAGTCGAAACCGTTCTGTTGCGTGACTCGCAGATGCACCCGTACAAGCCGCTGGTGCTGCACGTTGATTTCCTGCGCGTCGATGCTACGCACGCGATTCACCAAAAGGTGCCGCTGCACTTCGTCAATGCTGATATCGCCGTTGGCGTGAAGCTCGATGGCGGCGTCGTTTCGCACGCCATGAACGAAGTCGATGTCGCCTGCCTGCCGCAGGATCTGCCGGCCTTCATCGAAGTGGACCTGAAGGATCTGAAGGGCGGCCAGACGCTGCACGTTTCGCAGCTCGCCTATCCGCAAGGCGTCAAGCCGGTCATGCATGGTGATGACGACCCGGTCGTCGTGGCCATCACGGTCAAGAAGGCTGCCGCTGCCGAAGGCGAAGAAGCCGCTCCGGCCGCTTGATACATCGTTCCTGAATGACGGGCCGCCGTATGGTTTTCACCTGCGGCGGCTTTGTTTTGTCAGAGCAGATCGCAAACAATGCCAGCAATCGCACCGCGTCTTGTTGTCGGCCTCGGTAATCCTGGGGCTGAATACGAGGACAACCGCCACAACCTCGGCTTCTGGTTCGTCGACCGCCTGGCGAGTGACCTCAAGATCTCGCTCGCGCCGCAAGGCAAGTTCTTCGGCCATGTTGGCCGTCTTGGCGAGCTCTGGTTGCTCAAGCCGACGACCTTCATGAATCGCTCCGGCCAGGCAGTGGTTGCGCTGGCGCGCTTCTACAAGATCATGCCGGACGAAATCCTCGTGGTGCATGATGAACTCGACCTGCAGCCGGGCGCCATTCGCCTCAAGCAAGGCGGTGGCAACGGCGGGCACAATGGACTTAAGGATATCCAGGCGCATTTGACGACGCCCGATTTCTGGCGCTTGCGCCTCGGGATCGGTCATCCCGGTGATCGCAACGAGGTCGTCAATTACGTCCTCAAAGCGCCGCGCCGCGAAGAACAGGATCTGATCGATCAGGCCATTGAGCGCTGCCTGCTTGCCTGGACCAAGCTGGGCGCCGGCGATTACGAGGCCGCACAGCGCGTGCTCCACCCCAAAGCCGCTTAACGAACGAAACAGAATGCAACAGACAGGAAATACACCATGAGTCTCAAATGCGGAATTGTCGGTCTGCCCAACGTTGGCAAGTCCACCCTGTTCAACGCGCTGACCAAGGCCGGCGTGGCCGCTGAAAATTACCCCTTCTGCACGATCGATCCGTCGGTTGGCGTCGTCGAGGTGCCGGACAAGCGGCTCGCGCAGCTCTCGGCGATCGTCAAGCCGCAGCGCGTGGTGCCGGCCGTGACCGAGTTCGTCGATATCGCCGGCCTGGTCGCGGGCGCATCGAAGGGTGAGGGCCTGGGGAACAAGTTCCTGGCCAATATCCGTGAGACTGACGCCGTGCTGCACGTCGTGCGCTGCTTCGCCGACGACAACGTCGTGCACGTCTCGGGTGGCGTCGACCCGATCCGCGACATCGAAGTGATCGACACCGAACTGGCGCTTGCCGACCTGGCAACCGTCGAGAAGGCGCTCAATCGCTACCGCAAACCGGCGAGTGCCGGTGACAAAGAATCCAAGATCCTTTGCTCGGTGCTCGACAAGTGCTTCGCCCAGCTCGACCAGGGCAAGCCGGTGCGCGCGCTCGATCTCTCCAAGGAAGAGTGGCTCAACCTCAAACCGTTCTGCCTGATCACCGCCAAGCCGGTGCTCTACGCGGCGAACGTCGCCGAGAACGGTTTCGAGAATAACCCGCATCTCGACGCCGTGCGCGCCCACGCCAAGGGCGAGAACGCCGAAGTGGTCGCCGTCTGCGCCGCGATCGAGGCCGAAATCGCCGACCTCGAGGACGACGAAAAGCAGATTTTCCTCGCTGATCTCGGACTCGAAGAGCCGGGACTGGATCGCTTGATCCACGCCGGCTATCACCTGCTCGGCTTGCAGACCTATTTCACGGCTGGCGTCAAGGAAGTGCGCGCCTGGACCATACACAAGGGCGACACGGCGCCGCAGGCGGCCGGCGTCATCCATACCGACTTCGAACGCGGCTTCATCCGTGCGCAGACGATCGCCTTCGCCGACTTCATCGCCTTCGGTGGAGAGCAGGGCGCGAAGGAGGCGGGCAAGATGCGCGCCGAAGGAAAAGAGTACGTTGTTCAGGACGGGGACGTGCTCAACTTCCTCTTCAACGTCTAGCGCAAGCGCTTTCGTCCGATGCGGCCGGCCGATCGTGAAAGTGTGAGCGACCGGTATCGCGGCCGGTTCGCGCCGTCGCCGACCGGGCCGCTGCACTTTGGCTCGCTCGTCGCGGCGGTCGGAAGTTATCTCGACGCGCGCGCGCACGGCGGCGAGTGGCTGGTGCGCATCGAGGACGTCGACGGGCCGCGCACGGTGCCTGGCGCCGCCGATGGCATCTTGCGCACACTGGAAGGATTCGGTTTCGAGTGGGACGGCGAAGTCGTCATCCAGAGCCGTCGAGTCGATCGCTACCATGCCGCCCTTGTCGGCCTCCAACTCGACGGTCACGTCTATCCTTGCGCCTGTTCACGCAGCGAGATCGCTGCCGCCACGCAACGTCCGTCGGTCGATGGCGGATTGCTCTACCCCGGCACCTGCCGTCAGGGCCTGCCCGAAGGTCGCGCGGCGCGAGCGTGGCGCTTGCGTGTGCCCGATCGGAAGTTCAATTTCGTCGATCGCGTTCAGGGGGCGCATTGCCAGAACCTTGAGCGCGAGGTCGGCGACTTCGTCCTCTTGCGTGCCGATGGCCAGTACGCGTACCAGCTGGCCGTTGTCGTCGATGACGCGGCACAGGGCGTCAACTCCGTCGTGCGCGGCGTCGATCTGCTCGATTCGACTGCGCGGCAGATCTGGCTGCAGCAATGTCTCGGTGTGCCGACGCCGACCTACGCGCACCTTCCCGTCGTGGTTAACGGGTCGGGTGAGAAACTCTCCAAACAGACGCGGGCGGCGGCGGTCGATGCGGCTGCCGGAAGCACCTTGCTGGCGCAAACGCTCGGTTTTCTTGGCCATGCAGTCCCGGACGAATTGCGCATGGCGCCGGTGGCTGAGTTCTGGTCTTGGGCAATCGCCTCCTGGTCGATGGCGCGGGTGCCGGCGGTGCGCGCGATCTTCCCCGGTGACGAGCAGGGGATCTAGGCGAACGCCGGCCCCACCGGATCAGCGGTGTTGCGGGAGGAGATGTGCCGAGAGTGCGGCGTGGTCGGAGATCTTCGACCACGGCGAGCCGCTATGGACGGCTGCGCTGGCGACCGACAGGCCGCGTACGTAAATACGGTCAAGGCGGAGCAGCGGTAGTTTCGCCGGATAGCTGCGTCCCGGCGCGTTGGCGTAGCCACCTGTGCCGGCAAACACTTCGTTCAGACCGAGCCGCTGCGCCAACAAGTCGTCGGCCTCGTTGCGCCAGTCGTTGAAATCGCCGGCGATGATCAGTCGTGAATCGGCCTCGGCGATGTCTTCGAGATACTGCGCGAGCGCATCCATTTGCCTGCGCCTCGAACGCGCAAACAGCGACAGGTGGACGCAGACGCAATGCAGTGGCGGCTCGTCGGGCAGCTTGATCGAGCAGTGCAGGAGGCCGCGCCGCTCGAAGCGCAGATGCGTGACGTCCTGATTGTGCGCGTGGATGATCGGATAACGCGAGAGAATCGCGTTGCCGTGATGACCGTGGTCGTAGATGACGTTGCGGCCGTAGGCCGTCGCTTGCCAGACATCCTCGGCGAGAAAGTCGTGCTGCGGCTCTTCCGGCCAGTTGGCGATCGCCTCTGCGTGCCGTTCGTGCAGTCCCTGGACTTCCTGCAGGAAGACGATGTCGGCGCCGAGTGCGCGCAACTGCTCGCGCAACTCGTGCACCATCATGTGCCGGTTGAACTGCGAAAAACCCTTGTGGATGTTGTACGTGACGATGTGCAGGTGAGTCTTTTTCACGTCACTTGCGACGCTCACGACGCGGCGAGCATCTTCTCCACGGCGAGTCGGGCGAGTTCCGCCTCGTGTTCCGGTACGCTGATCTGATTGACGACGTTGCCGTCGGCCAGGTTCTCCAGCGTCCAGGCCAGGTGCTGCGGGTCGATGCGCTGCATCGTCGAGCACATGCAGACCGTCGGCGCCATGAACTGGACGATCTTGCCCTCGGGCTTCATCTCCTCGGCCAAGCGATTGACCAGATTCAGCTCGGTGCCGACCAGCCAGCGCGTGTTCGGCGCGGCTTCCTTGATGACCTTGACGATGTGCTCGGTCGACCCGACGAAGTCCGACTGTCGGCAGACCTCGAAGCTGCACTCAGGGTGCGAGATGACGAGTCCGTCCGGATGCTGGTTACGGAATTTCAGGATGTGCGCTGGCTGGAACATCTGGTGCACCGAGCAATGGCCCTTCCACAGCAGCAGCTTCGCCTTGCGGATCTGCTCCGGAGTCAGGCCGCCCATTTCAAGATCCGGGTCCCAGACGAACATCTCGTCGAGCGGAATGCCCATCTTGTAGCCCGACCAGCGCCCAAGGTGCTGATCCGGGAAGAACAGGATCTTCTCGCGCTGGCCGAACGCCCAGCGCGCGATCGACTCGGCGTTCGACGACGTGCACACGATGCCGCCGTGGCGGCCGCAGAAGGCCTTGAGGTCGGCCGCCGAGTTGATGTAGGTGACCGGTGTGAACACCTCGTCGGCGTTCAGCACTTCGTTCAGTTCGCGCCAGCAGCGTTCGACATTCGCCAGGTTGGCCATGTCGGCCATCGAACAACCGGCCGCGAGGTCGGGTAGGATCGCCTTCTGGTGCGGCTTCGACATGAAGTCGGCGACCTCGGCCATGAAATGCACGCCGCAGAAGACGATGTACTCGGCGTCGGTCTGCGAGGCGAGGCGCGAGAGCTTCAGCGAGTCGCCGGTCAGGTCGGCGTACTGGTAAACGTCGGCGCGCTGGTAGTGGTGGCCGAGGATCACGGCGCGATTGCCAAGGCGCGCGCGCGCGGCGCGAATGCGCTCATGGCAGGCGTCGTCCTGCAACTGATTGAAACGGTCAAAGGCGATGGTGGTGGTCTGCATTGATAAATCTCAAGTGATTGCTGCGATCGTGCCCGATGAGCGGGAGACTGTCGCCGCGGCGAATGGTTTCACGCGCGTGACGCGGAGATGCTCCGCGTCACCGCAGGTTCAGCTTTGCCAGGGTAGTCCGGCGTGCCGCCAGCCGCCGGTCATGCCGCGATGGCCGTCGGCATCCTTGTCGCCCTCGAAGCCTTCGAGCACGTTGTAGCACTCGGCGTAGCCGGCCTCGCTGGCCAAGCACGCGGCGTTATGCGAACGTGCGCCGCTGCGGCAGATGAACATGACCAGTGATTCAGGATCGACCTGGTGTTTCAGCTGGGCAAGGAAGTGGGTGTTGGGCTGGTTTCCCGGATAGCTCATCCACTCGATTTCCTCGGCGCCGGGGATGCGACCGACCCAATCCCACTCGGCGCGTGTGCGCACGTCAACGAGCTTGGCGCCGGGGGCCAGATTCCACACCTCGTGCGCTTCTTTCGGCGTCAGTGCGCCGGCGTAGGGCAGGCCGAGTTCGCGGGCGCGGGTCCGGGCATTGTTCAGGAGTTCGGTCAGCTTTCCCATGGCGGTGGCAATATGGTTGTTACGGAACTAAAGTATAAACCCAGATGCGAGCCCCATCAGGGCGATGCAACGCGCGCTTGCTTGTGATGCCTTGCGCCCGTTGATGGTGCATCCGGTCTTGTTTTATGCACTTGTTTGGTGCCGATGTTTCAGTGTTGGGCGAAAATGGCCCTGTGGCACAATGATGGTTCGCGAGATATGCGTTGGCACGGTTTCTGCTAACATCCCTTGCACCTTTTTCTACTGTCGCCGGTGTCGCCGGCACTCGCTGAGGAGACTTTGCAAATGGCAAGCCCGCAAGATGTAATCAAGATGGTCAAGGAAAACGACGTCAAGTTCGTCGACTTCCGCTTTACCGACACCCGTGGCAAAGAGCAGCACGTTACCGTTCCCGTCTCCCACTTCGACGAGGACAAGTTCGAGAACGGTCACGCCTTCGACGGCTCGTCGATCGCCGGCTGGAGAGGCATTCAGGCTTCCGACATGCAGCTGATGCCCGACCCGTCGACGGCCTACATCGACCCCTTCTTCGACGAAACGACGCTGGTCCTGACCTGCGACGTGGTCGATCCGGCCGACGGCCGCGGCTACGACCGCGACCCGCGCTCGATCGCCAACCGCGCCGAAGCCTATCTCAAGTCCTCCGGCATTGGCGATACCGCCTACTTCGGTCCCGAACCCGAGTTTTTCATCTTCGACTCCGTTGACTGGAGCGTCGACATGTCGGGCTGCAGCCTGAAGATCTACTCCAACGAAGCCGCCTGGACTTCGGGCGAGAAGAGCGAAGGCGGCGGCGGCACGGGCCACCGTCCGACCGTCAAGGGCGGCTACTTCCCGGTTCCGCCGGTCGACAGCCTGCACGACATCCGCTC
>JADHEF010000593.1_pt1 | contig 34640 bp, 29 predicted proteins | sample 8952391 | NCBI WGS metagenome assembly JADHEF01 (sample SAMN16124439, study PRJNA663245) | bioreactor sludge metagenome | isolation source: sludge (nitrite) | place: India:Bengaluru | collected 2019-02-28 | reverse complement strand
CTGAGGGCAGCGGCATAAACCTTAACCGGTGTCCAAAATTACTTGACCAGATCAGAGCTGTGGCGCTGAAGGCTTCAGGTTTCGTCGATGCCATGCAGAGCGTCGTCAAGGATGGCAAGGACTACTTGTGGAGCGCCACGCTCAAGGACCACGCAAGCCCGGTATCCATCGAACACCTTGAGCCCGATGCACAAGGGCGCTACACGATAGACGGGTGCCACTACATACGCATCGATGGCACTGTGTACGAACAGGTACAAGCGCGCGGCCAATGGCGAATTCCCCACCCGCAGGACCCACAGGCTTATCGGCCACTCGTGCGCGATAACGACGCAGGCGCATGGCGAGCGGCACATGAAATGCCGCTCGAGTGGGAGGAGCTGCATCTGTTGCGGCGCCTGGGGCCAATCAGTGACGGCCTGAATGACGAGGAACTGGAAGCGGCACTCAAGTGCTCAGGGGTGCAAGGCAATGAACTTCGCCAAACCCAGGTTGCAGCGCAGCATCCCCCTGCGTTGCTGGCCGATGCACTTGACAGGCTGAGCGCGCGAAATGAGATCAGTTTTCCCGAAGAAGCCCAGCCACTGATCAGACAGTTTCCGGGCCTGCCGCAGCGCGCCATCGGTCAGATCATGGCCAGGACCTGCATCAGTGAACGCCTGCGCCTGGCCGAAGGCAGGGTCCCCTTGCGGGTTGCCGAAGAGGCCCGCGCCCTGCAGGCACACGCCCGCCTGAGCAGGGCCTTGCTGGGGCTTTTTCGCCCTGGACTGGCCACTGCAGACAGTGAGGTGCTGGACGCTGCGCTCAAAGCCGAGCACCCTGGCCTTGATGCACGACAACGGTATGAGATGGCCGTCACCGACCGGGGGCGTGCGGCCAGGCTGATCGGGCAGCAGCCGATCAGGCCAGGCTACCGTTCGCCAATGCGCCTGGCCGACGGGGGCCTTGGCTACCCGCTCAGCGGCCGGCTACCTTGGCGCAACACGATAGATCGGCGCTTACGTTCGCTCTACCCAGGTTTGGACGCACAAGCGCGTAACGCCTTGCGGGTTCGGCTGACCCAGCGTGGTGATATGGCAGCTCAGCTCAGGGCGCTGGAAATCGAGCGCGATAATCTCGACAGCACGCTGCATCACTGGGCAAGCCAGGGCAATGAAGACCAGCGCAACGCGCGTACCGTGGTGCGCTACCTGTTCAATGCCGCCTGGCGCCGCGACGACCCCGACAGCCTGACACTTCAAGGCCTGGACATCGACACGCTGCCGTCCTTGCCGGCGCGCTTCGATCACATCACCACCCTGAACATTCGCGCCATCGGCATCCGCCAGATACCTGCAGACTTTTTCCAGAGCTTCCCCTCGCTGCACACCCTGCGCCTGGCGCAAAGCCCGGAGCTCGACTTCGAGGGCCTGTTCCGGGCACTGGCATACACCCCGCAACTGGAAGTGCTGGAACTAGGTAACAACCAGCTTGGCAGCCTGACTGACAGCATGCGCCAGCGCCTGGCCAGCCTGCTCCACCTACGCCGGCTGAGCCTGCGCCTGAACAGGCTGCAGCTCGACGAAACCGACCTGCAAGCCCTTGCACAACTGCCCCTTGAGAACCTTGACCTTGAAAACAACCACATCGTGTTGACTGAACCGCTGGCCGCCCGCTTTACCCGCCTGCAACAGCTGCGCGACTTGCGAATGACCAACAACCCACTGGGCCACGCCCCCCATGTGACCGGCCTCACTCGCCTGGCCAACCTTCAGCTGCGCAACTGCAGCCTGCTTGAGTGGCCACGCGGCCTCACACTACTGATGACGCAGGCCGACCTGCAATTGCGTCACTTGAACCTGAGCTACAACCCAATCGACCATATACCAGACCTCGACCAGGTGTTGACCAGCCCCTTTGCCGATGCCCTGCGTACACCAAGCCGTGATGCCATCTGGACCTTCAACGAAAACAATCTGGATACTGACAGCAATCGCCAGCTGCGCATGGCAGGCGTTGAAGTGCATAGCGACGATCAGCTATCGGCTATCAGCGTGGACTTCTGGCTCGTGGATGCCAGCCCGGATCAGGCGCAGCTCTGGGACGAGCTGTTCGAAGGTGATGCAAACCGGCATTTGCGCGAGGTGGTCGAAGGTGTGGCGCGCTCGCGGCAGGCCGAGCGCAACTTGCGTAGTCTGACCCGCCAGGTCTGGCAGCTACTGGAGCAGGCAGGCCAGGATGAAGAATTGCGAACCCACCTGGACACTGTCGCGCAAGAGTACCCACCTACCTGTGGCGATGCCAATACCGATGCGTTCAGCGCCCTGGAGCTCGAAGCACAGGTGTTCAGGCAACTGACCGAAAACGCAGAACGCCCTACCGCGCTCTTCAACTTTTTCAGAAGCCTCTATCGCCGCGAAATGGTCAACGCGATAGGCGAGCAGCTACAGCTTGCCCGCCTGGCGCGTCAGGCCCGCTTGCAAGCGCTGGAGCGGTTACCCGCACAGGCGCAGCCGCAAAGGCTTGACGTGCCTGCGCTGGACGGCCTTGACGACATTGAGGATGGTGCCCTGCTCAATGGCGGCGTGGACCTCATTGAGATACGCCTGGCCTTGCGCCAATCGCTGGCGAGGCCGCTCAATTTTCCAGAAACCAGCCAGGGCATGCTGTATCGCCACGAAGCGATGATTTCGGCACGCGTGCAAAACAATGTCGAACGTGCCGTTCTGCGGCTAGACAGTACGGCCACAGAGCGCAGGTCCTGGATTGCGCGGCAGCCCAGTTGGCAACGCTACCTTGCCCAGCGTTTCGCCAGCCACTTCGCAACGCTGGATGAACGCTGGTATCAAGGCATGCAATATCTGGACTATTGCCTGGATGCCGAGAACGCAGTGATCACTTCACTGGATGACCCGGTGCTGCAAGCCCTCACCGAGGTACTGCCTGAGCCACCGCTGGACGAAAGCGGGCAACTGCAGAGAATGGAGCTCGGCAGCCAGGCGTATGACCAAGCCAGCCGTCGGCTCAATACTGGCCGTGATCAGCAGCGCGAAGCGTTGTTCGAAACACTCACCCGCGCGCTAGACCCGAAGGACTAGGCATCCTACTGCCCGCGCAGGTCTTCGAAGAAGGCCTGCCGGCCATCCACCTGGCTGGACGCCCGCGGGGCCGCCGCCGCTTCGCCATTGGCGGCCTCCACATGCCAGTAGCAATGCTGCACGGCGCGGGTCACCGCCACGTAGGCCAGGCGCTGCACTTCTTCCTTCTGCGCCGTATCGAACGCCTGGGCATCACCGGCCCTGCCCAGCCCGGCCTGGCGGTACACCTGGTTCTTGTAGGGCGAACTCGTCAGGTACTGGCAGTCACCCAACATGAACACCGCATCGGCCTGCAACCCCTTGGCACTGTGGTAGGTCAGCTGGCGCAGCCGGCGCTGCTCGGCCGGCAATGCCGCCTCGGCGTGCAGCACGCCTTGCAGGTGCTCGTTCATCAAGGCCCTGTCGCTGCCCTTGCGGTACAGCATCATCACCGTCTCGCCCCGCTGGTAGTGCTCCATCAGCGTTTCGCCCAAGGCGGCTTCGTCACGGTCGAACACCTTGACCGGCGACCCCGGCAGTTCGGCTGCGGGGCCACTGGCCCGGGCTTTCTTGCCGGCAATCGCCGGCGTTCCCTTGACCAGGTGCTCCGCCGCGTCGATCACCTGCTGCTGGCAGCGGTAGTTATCGACCAGCATCACCCGGGTGTTGGCCGGCGACGGGAAGGCCTTGGTGAACTCCATGAAGTACTTGGGTGAACTGCCACGCCAGCCGTAAATCGACTGCCAGTCGTCCCCCACGCACAGCAGCGACGAATGCTGCGCGTGGCGCCCGGTGTGCATGGCCGGGCCGCGTCGGCGGATTTCGGCCAGGCAGGCACGCAGCCAGCTGACAATCTGCGGCGACACGTCCTGGAACTCGTCGATCATCAGGTGCGCCAGTGGCCGCAGCAGTGGGTCGGGCAGCAGGTAGAGGTTTTCCGGGTTGTTCTCGCCAAACAAGGCGAACATGCGGTTGTAGCTCATCACCGGTGGCGACTGGTCCAGCAGGCGCGCTTCCAGGGCTTTCCAGTACAAGGCCAGGGCCTCGAAGAACAAGGCATCGCTGTCGCCGGACGGGAAACTCATCGCCGCCACCGCGTTATTTACGTCCAGGCCAAGGTTCTCGATAAAATTGGCCGCGCCGACAAAGGCATCCAGCAACGGTGCCGGGGCCAGCTCACCCTTGACCTTGTACTCGAACCCCGGGCCAGCCACGGCATCACCCGCCAACGAGGCTGCCAGGCGCCGGGCCATGGCGTAGTTGTCCAGCCAGATCAGCGGCCGGTCGCAGAAGGCCTGCAACAAGGTGCGCTTGACCGCCCACTCGGCACGCACTGCCAGCTTGGCGCCGGGGCGCTGGTACTGGGCACTTTCTGCGGGGTCGAAGCCCAGCACCACCCAAGGCCCCTGGCCTTCCAGCCGGCCATGCACATGGAAGCGGCTGCCACGGATGTCGACGGTTTCGCGGCAGGGTTCGATGCCCTTGATCGGCCAGGCACCAGCGGCGAACCACAGGTCCTCGATCACATCGCACAGCTCTTCGTCGCGCTGGGCCGCCAGCTGCGTTACCTGTGCGCGCTTCTGCACATCGGGGTTGTTCGGGTCCAGTGGTTTCAGTTGCAACGCTTCGCTGCGCAGCAGGCCGACCAGTTCGGCAAAACGCGGGCTCTCGCCCAGCAAGCTGCTGTAGCACTGGTTCAGTTGCAGGCGCTGGGCATCGTTAAGGCGCAGGTCGAACGGGTTGCTGTCGGCCTCGGCCTCACGCCCGGCGGGCATTTCGTTGCCCAGCGTCTCGAAGGCGCGCACCTGGTCGAAGCCCGGCAGGCTGCGCACCAGCGGCAGGATGCGCGAATGGAAGGTACGCACCAGTTCGCGGGCCTGCACCGGTTGCAGGTTGATCTGCCACAGGGCGAACACTTGAAGCAGGCGCTTGATGAAATCCTTGCGCGACTCGCGGGTGAAGGTGACCACGGTCATCGCATCCAGCTCGTAACCCAGGTAGTGGCGCAGCAGCAAAATACGCAGCACCAGCGACGTGGACTTACCCGCGCCAGCCCCGGCCACCACGCAGGTGGACGGGGTGTCGCTGAAAATCAGCTTCCACTGTGCGGCACTGGGCTGGGCCTCGGCGGGCAAACGTTGGGCGACATCGGCCTTGAAGCGCTTTTTCAGCTCGGCCGTCAACGGCAGGCGCCAGTCGTCGAACAGGTTATTGTCCCGGCCCGGCACGCCAGCAGTGTCTGGGCGGGAGTCGCGGATCACCAGCACCTGGCGCCCGGCCTCGTAGCCTTCCATCCGTCCACGCTCAAACCCTTCACGCTCAGCCTCGGCATGGCCACTGCGCTGGCCCTCGGCGTGACCCAGAAACCATGAGTCGCGGTGCTGAGCCTGCAGGCGGGTCAGGCCACGCCCCAGCAGGCGGGCGACCAGGCGGCGAAACCAGGGCAGTTGGGCGGGCGGGGTAAGGTCGGCGGGGGCCTGGGGTTGCTCGTGGGCCACGGTCACTCCGTTGAAAAACAAAATCAGCGGGCATGTTCGCTGCATCGAAGGAAAATCGCCAGCGAATGCTTGCAGATCAGTGGATTAGGCGATGAAGCGAAGAAAGGCCAACAGAAAAAACATCTATTAACCTGATTATTTTAAGCCGATATTTACGCTTATTTTCGATGTTTCTTTCGCGCATCATGGCGTCATTCCACTGATTCAAGGAGCACCATCATGCTGCAACTGCGACCGTTTGATAGCCTCGGCCACGCCAACCATGGCTGGCTCGACGCCCACCACCATTTCTCGTTTGCCGAGTACTACGACCCGGCGCGCATGCACTGGGGTAACCTGCGGGTATGGAACGACGACCTTATCGCAGCCGGCAGCGGCTTCCCGCCGCACCCGCACCGCGACATGGAAATCATCACCTATGTGCGTGAAGGCGCGATCAGCCACCAGGACAGCCTGGGCAACAAGGGCCGCACCGAAGCCGGTGACGTGCAGGTGATGAGCGCCGGTACCGGCATCGTACACAGCGAGTACAACCTGGAGGACGTCGATACCCGTATCTTCCAGATCTGGATCGTACCGGAGCGCACCGGAGAAGCACCGCAGTGGGGCTCCCGGCCGTTCCCCAGAGGCGAACGTGGTGAAGGCTTCGTGACCCTGGCCAGCGGCCGCGTGGGCGATGAAGACAGCCTGCAGATCCGCACCGATGCCCGCCTGGTGGCTGCCACCTTGCGTGCTGGAGAAACCGCCGAGTACCGCTTCGATGCCGCACGCCGGGGTTACCTGGTGCCGGCCAAGGGGCTGGTGGAGGTGAACGGGTTGCGGGCCAAGGCGCGCGATGGCGTGGCGATCGAGCAGGAAGAAGTGTTGCGCGTGACCGCCATCGAAGACAGCGAGATCGTGCTGGTAGATGTGGCCTGATGAATCGGCCAGTACAGGCAGCCTTGCAATGTCTGTACTGGCCCCATTTTCAGAAGGGTAGCGTCAGCTTCAACCAGTAGGCATCACCCTGGGCGCGATTGCGCACTTCGGTTTCCTTCGACCACTTCGCCGTCACGAACCAGCCATCCTTGCCGCTGTACTTGATCGACGGGCCGATGGCAAAGCTGCGCCCCTTGTTGTCTTCGACACGCTCACCGTCCTGGCGGTCGTCAGTCGTCTGCCGGTAGTAATACCCCCCTACCCCCAGCACCCAGCCATTGCCAAGCCCCCATCCCACGGCATAGTCCACATGAAACTCCTGCCCCGAACGGTAATCGGTGGCCGGGTTGCGCCGGTTGAAGTCGTACATCACCTTGGCATCCAGGTTGAGCCCGGCCGGGTCGATATAGCTCATCGCATACACCGGCTCGAACACCCAGTAATTGCGCCCGGGGTTGGCCAGGTCGTTCTTGTCGTAGCGCCCGGTGGGGGCAATCATGTCGAAGGCCAGGATGCTGTGGAACTTGTCACTGTGATGAAAGCCCAGCGCCGGGCCGAAGATCACGTCGCCCAGGCCGCTGTTATGCTGCGACTGGCCGTTGAGCGATACCTTCAGGTCTACCAACGGCACGATGGCATGCAACGCCAGGCTGCCACCCAGCACGGTGTAATCGCTTACCCAGATCAACCGCGGCACGATGGCGTTGGCGCGTACACGAAAGTCCACCGGCAGTTTGCGCCCGTCGTTGCCACGCAGGTTGTCGGCTTCGTAGTGGTTGACGAACAGCTGTCCATAAAAACCCGGTGGTGGCATGGCGCCGGACATGTAGTTTTCGGCACCGAGCGGGTAGGACGTGCCGCCGCCTTCGGTTGCATGGGACAGGTTGGCAGCGCCGAACAACGAGGCGCACACGGCAAGGCGCAGCAGGTTTGCAAGAGTCGGGGTCATCGGGTCAACCTTTTTTGTTGTTATCGGTCGGGTGCACGCCAGCCCCCTGTGGCCAGGGCGCCAGGCGTCAAAGGGTCAGATGCGTTTGAACAGGGCCGAACGCTGGCCTTCAGAGGCCCCATCAGCGGCGCTGTAGAAGCGCTCCATGAAGATGTCGCGCTCGAACAGGCGGCCCTGCATCAGGCAGGTGATGGCCGCGTCGATCATCGGTGGCGGGCCGCACAGGTAGGCTTTGTGGCCGTTGAAGCGGCCCTCGAAATGCTGCCTGGCGGCGTCGTGCACGTAACCGCGCACACCCTGCCACTGCGCGTCTTCGGCAGCCTGGCTGAGGGCTGGCACATAGCTGAAGTTGGCATGGCGGGCAGCCAGCGCTTCGAACAGTTCGCGGTTGTACAGCTCGGCACGGGTACGGGCGCCCTGGAACAGGGTGATGCGGCGGGTATCACCACGCGCCAGCAAGTCGAGAATCATCGATTGCGCGCTGGAAAGCCCCGAGCCGCCAGCGATGAAAATCAGGTCGCCCGGTTGGGAGCTGCGCACGAAAAACTGCCCGTACGGGCCGGACAGCGCCAGCGCGTCGCCCACCTTGAGCTGCTGGTGAATGTACCCGGTGGCCACGCCGCCTTCCACCAGGCGCACATGCAGTTCCACCTCGTCCGCCTGCTGGGGCGGGTTGGCCAGTGAGAATGCGCGACTGCCTTCAATGCCAGGCAGTTGCAGGTTCACATACTGCCCGGCCTGGAAGGCCATCGGCCGGTCGAGTTTCAGGTGCACGCCGCGAATGGTCGGTGACAGTTCGACCAGCCGAGTGACTACGGCGTGGTAGTCCAGCACCGGCAGGCCGGCGAAGTCCGGGTCGACGTCGATGTCGGCCTCGATGACCAGGTCGCTCTGCGGGATGGCGCAACAAGCCAGCACCTTGCCCTCGTCGCGTTCCATGTCCATCAGGGCGAAGGACGAAGCGGCACCGAGGTCGACCTCGCCCTCCAGTACCTGGCACTTGCAGGTGGCGCAGGTGCCGTGGCCACAGGCAAACGGCAACCACACGCCTTGGCGCAAGGCGGCTTCGAGAATGGTCTGCCCCTCCTCCACTTCAATCTGTTCGCCGGTGGGTTCGATGGTGACTTGATAGCTCATGGCGGCATTCCTCAGTTGTGGCTGCCGCCCAGGCCTTCAAGGCCGGGGGTGTGCAGGTGCAGCAGGCTTTTGTGGTTGATGCCGTTGGCTGCCAGTCCACGGGCCAGGTCGGGCGTGAAGGGCTGCTCATCCAGGCGCCACCGTGCAGTGGCGAAGTCCACCTGGGCGGCATCCGGGTGCAGGGCAATGGCCGGCTTGACCACCTGCTCGATGAAAGCGGCAAAGGGCAGCGCCGGGTCCACCGGCAGGGTGAACGGAGCGCAGAACAGCAGGTGGTTTTCCCAGCACAGGTACACCAGCTGGGCGCCATGGAAGTTGGCCTGGCGGTCCAGGGGCTGGGCAGTGTAGGTGCCGATGGCGGTCACGGGCATGGCGTTGTTCCTCTTGTTCTTGTAGGGCCAGGGCGCGTCAACGGCGCCCTGGTGGTTCGGTGGCTCAGCCGGCCTTGCGCCCGGAGCCTTGCAAGGCCTGCCAGCGCTGCTGTTCGGGCGAACCCTGGTACTCGAAGTTGTCCTGCCCGGGGTCGATGTTGTAGTAGTCGCGCACCACCGCCTCGACATCGCCACCACCGCAGTTGCCCTGCAGGATCTGATGCACCGGCAGCCAGGCCTGCACGTACTTGTCCGGCTCGAAGGCGAAGATGTCGCAGCAGCCATCGGAGCAGAAGTGGTAGCGCTCGCCCTCATGCACCAGGCTGCGGTGGCTCAGCTGCGTGGGCGCATCCGGCTCGGTGAAGGCCAGCGGGATCTGGCAGATCTGGCACAGCATCGGCAGCGTCGGGTTGTAAAAGCGCTCACCGCGCGCCTGCAGCTCGCGCCAATGCTCGTAGCGCGGCCGGTAGTAGCGGTCGAAGGTGTCCGGGTACTTGGCCGACAGCCAGTCCAGCTCCTCGTCGGTGGGGATCCAGGTGTGGAAGTTGGTTGCCTGGCTGTACTGGTAGAAAATCGACCAGGCCTGGTGGCTGATATGCTCCTTGCCGATGGTGGTCTGCTCGACGTACTTCGGCGGGCGGATGCCGTAGCGCTCCAGGTCCTTGAACAGCGCGCCACCGGCCTGCTCGAAGTACACCTCCCAGGCTTCGGCCCAGGACATCACCTTGTTGGGCAGCATGTAGTCCATCATCATCCCGACCAGGGTCAGCAGCCGGTAACCGCGCCAGAACCACTTGTCGATCCAGCGCTGGACGATGGGCACGTTGTCCTCGTGTTGCTCCAGCAGGAACTTGATCACCTCCAGGCCCAGGGTCATGTGCCGGGCTTCGTCGGACTGCGCCGAGAAGCCGAAGGTAACCGTGGCCATGTCGCCGTTGAACGCGGCACCCGACATGAACGGCACGAACAGCAAGTTGGTCAGCACATACTCGAACGAGAACGAGATGGCGGTGAGGAACTCGAACGGGCCGGCTGTGCGCGCATCCTCGAAGAACGACTTGGGCACCGACAGGAACCACACCCGGTCGTGCATGTGGGCGAAGTCATGCAGGCCGTTGAAGTGCTTGTTGTAGTGGCTCATGGCGTGCACCTGGGTCTGCACGTGGCGCAGTTCGTCGATGGCCTGCATCTGGCAGGCCACCCGTGCGCCGGCGCCACCAAAGTGCCGGCCGACACGGGCGAAGCCCTGGTAGGCCTGGTACTCCAGCGGGGTGACGCCGCTCAGGAACAGTTTCAGGGCGTTCACGTAGCGGGCGTCAGAGATGTTCTGGTGGCCGTTGTTCTGGGCGAAGGCATCGAAGATGGCGTACAGCTTCTTCTCTTTCTCGGCCTGGTACTTCCAGTAGGCGTCCATGGTCAGGCGGAACGGGTCTTCCCACTTGTCCCAGTCGGTGATCTTGATGCCCTCGAACCGCTCGTAGGGGTAGATGGCGTCTTTGCTCTGGTAACTCGGCTCCCAGCCCAGGTCACGGGTCAGGCAACGGTACTTGTCTTTCTGGTTGAGGCGCTTGGCGGCCATGGTGGTCTCCCTTGTTCTTGTCGTTGTGCGGATCAGTTCCAGTGCAGGGCGAAGCAGTCTTCGTCTTCCTCGACGTTGCCGCCGAGGGTGATCACGTCGATCAGCATTTCCTGCACGTCCCATTCACGGCCGATCTTTTCTTCCACCGTGGCGCGGTGAATCTCCAGGCGCCCTTCAGCCTGCACGCGGATCATCGCCGGCTGGTGCTGTACCTGGGCATGCGGGTTGTCCTGGGTGATGGCCTCGACGATGTAGCGGGCGCTGTCGTTGTCCTGAAAGGCGATGTACACGAGGGAAGTCATGCGGCGTCTCCACTGAGGCCCAGTTTTTTCAGGCGTGCGCCAAAGGCGCTGTCACAAGCATCCAGCGCGTCACGGCCCGGGCCGGCCTCGGCCAGCGGCAGCAGCGCTTGCACGGCACGGCTGCGCCATTCACACACCCAGCCTTCGATCAACTCACGGTTGTACGGGCTTTCGGCTGCGGCGGTCTTGACCAGCGCATCGACCCAGCGCTGGCTTTCGGCAAACCACAGGCGCATGAACTCGGTGAGCATGCCCAGCTGCCCTGCCCCAATGGCCACCAGTTGCGCATCGAAGTGCTCGAACAACAGCGGATACAGCAGGCCGTCGCTGACCAGGTTCTGCGCCAGGCTCAGCTCGAACCAGTCACGCACCACCAGGCTGTCCTCCACATAGCGGCGCAGCCCTTGCCAGGCTGGCTCATCCAGCCAGCGCTGCCTGGCTTCGGCCAACAGCGCCAGGCCGTCGTCTTCCAGCAGCAGGCCGATGCGTGACAGGTACTGGGCAATGGCCAGCCGGTCCATGGCGTGGAACATGTGCATCTGGGTGACGCTGGTGCCGAAGGCGTCAGCAGCGATGCCGCTGTTGTTCATGTTGGCGCCCAGTTCGGCGTGACGCAGCGGCAGCAGCAGGCGCGCGACCAAAGCACGGGTTTCGGCCGGCAGGCTGGCCAGCAGCTCACGCTTTTCGCAGAAGGCAAAGCTGTGCTCGGCGTTTTCCTGCATGCGTGCCCGGGCTTGCACGTAGGCGCCGTAGTAGTACTGGCGCGGATCGCTGACGGCGTACCAGTCAGCCATCTGCACGGCGGTACGGCTGGGGTCGTTGAGCAGCTTGTCGGGCTGCCACAGCGGGCGGTAGTGGAAGTTGGTGGCGGCCTCGATGTCGAAGCTGGCTTCCTGGTAACGGCTGGCCGGCTTGTCACCGAAACGGCGGCGGATGTGGCTGAAGGTCTGGCGGATCGGCTCGACCGTGGCCGTCTTGATCTCGATACTCATGCAAGGCGTCCTGTACTTGTTGTTGTGGGGATGCAATGCGCCGGCAGGCGGCGCTTCAATCGTCCGCGTCGCGGCTTTCGCCATAGCGCCACTTGCGCATGTCGGCATCGACGGCAGCGGCCATCGCAGCGTCCATGTGGCGCACCCGGTTGCTGGCGCAGAAGCTGGCGAAGGCCGTGCGCGGCAGGACCAGTTCGACGAACAGGTCCGGGTAACCGATGGCAAAGTCGAACTCGACGAAGGCGGCGTCCGGCTCGCTACGTACGCGGACGTAGCGCGGCATTTGCTCGAAGGAGGTGGTGGTTTGAGTCATGCACGGGTGCTCCGGTTGGACGTGCCAAGGGCTAGAGCAACGGCTGTGCCAGGCGCTTTGAGATCGCCAAAAATGAAACCCAACCAATTGTTTTTAAAAGATTTTATTTTGTTTAAGCGTTAGCTTGAGGCAGCGCTATGCGCACGTTGCAGGCTGCCCGTTTGATCATTTGCTCAATCGCACCTGCGCCGTTTGAGCAAATGGCAAACGTTACCGATGATTGACTTTTGCGCCGCTTTCAGGCGGTTTAGAAAAGAGAACGACTCAGGCCTTGCCTGCAGACTGCGGTCGTCCCGGCGTGACCAGCAAACCCGCCTTGCCTGAGCGGGTGCACGCCAATTCCCCATACAACTACAAACAAGGGGCGCAAGCGAATGATTACCCAGTACAGGGCGCCAGAACCTGCGCCGGCGCTGAAAGACCTGACCGAACGGGTACGGTTTGAAGGCACCGAAGGCAAGATCTGGCTGGACGAGCAGCGTATGCTGCTGGTGCAGGCCGCGACCATGGCCAGCATGCGCCGCGAGCTGATCGAAATGCTCGGCGTAGAGCGGGCCAAGGGCTTCTTCCTGCGCCTGGGCTACCAGTCGGGGCTGAAGGACGCCGAGCTGGCGCGCAAGCTGCGGCCCAATGGCAACCCGGTGGACATGTTCTTCATCGGCCCGCAACTGCATTCGCTCAAAGGCATGGTCAAGGTGCGCCCGCAGCAGCTGGAAATCGACCTGGACAACGGCCATTTCTACGCCGACATCGAATGGCAAGACTCCTTCGAGGTGGAAAACTGCCAGTCCGAAGCCCTGCATTCCGAGCAGCCGGTGTGCTGGATGCTGCTCGGTTACGCCATCAGCTACAGCTCGTTCTTCCTCGGCCGCCAGGTGCTGTACAAGGAGGTCAGTTGCCGTGGCTGCGGTGGCAGCGAATGCCGCATCATCGGCAAACCGGTGGAGCAATGGGAGGATGCCGACACCTTCCTGCGCTACTTCCAGAGCGACCCGGTGATCGACGAGCTGCAGTCGCTGCAGGTGCAGGTGGCCAACCTGCGCCAGCGCCTGCAGTACGAGTCGGGGCAGTTCTACGGCATCGGCCAGTCGGCGGTATACCGGCGCTGCTGCGCGCTTACCGACAAAGTCGCCCCTGGCAAGGCATCGGTGCTGTTGCTGGGCGAAACCGGGGTTGGCAAGGAAGTGATCGCCCGCAGCCTGCACCTGCGCAGCGAGCGTGCTGGCGCCGCGTTCGTGGCGCTGAACTGCGCGACCATACCGCCGGACCTGATCGAAGCCGAGCTGTTCGGCGTCGAGAAAGGCGCCTACACCGGCGCCCTGCAGGCACGCATGGGCCGCTTCGAACGGGCCAACGGCGGCACGCTGTTCCTGGACGAAATCGTCGAGCTGACCCCGCGCGCCCAGGCCAGTCTGTTGCGTGTGCTGCAGGAAGGCGAACTGGAGCGCGTGGGTGACAGCCGCACGCGGCCGGTGGATGTACGGGTGATCGCCGCCACCCACGAAAACCTCCAACAGGCCGTGAAGGATGGGCGCTTCCGGGCCGACCTGTTCTACCGCCTGAACGTATTTCCGGTGCACATCCCGGCACTGCGCGAGCGGCGCGAAGACATCCCGCTGCTGATCGAGCACTTCCTCGGCCGCCTGCACCACAGCTACGGCAAGAAAACCCGTGGGCTCAGCGACCGGGCGATGCAGGTGTGCCTGCAATACGACTGGCCGGGCAACATCCGCGAACTGGAAAACCTCATGGAGCGCGGGGTGATCATCACCGATGAGAACCAGAGTATCGGCCTGGACGCGCTGTTTCCCCATTCGCCGCCGGCTACCGACAGCATTGGCTTGGGCAGCGATGGCCGGCTAGTGGCGGGCAGTGACCAGGCTTCGCCCGGCTGGGTGGCGCAGATTCTCGACAGCGGTACAGGCCTGGACGCCGTCGAGGCGGTACTGATGCAAGAGGCCATGCAGCGCTGTGGGCAGAACGTTTCCGAAGCCGCCCGCCTGCTCGGCATGACCCGCCCTGCCCTGGCCTACAGGCTGAAGAAGGGGTGAACCCACCGTAGCCATTTTTGCAGAGTCCCTGTGAGAGCGGTTCTAGCAGGTGCCATCCACTGCATCTTCTTCAGAGGGTGCAGTACGGGATTCGCGGTCTATGTCCGCTGGCCATTGAACCTTTGGCGCCAGGCAATGCATGTGGCTCAGGCCATCGTCATCGTTCCAGTCGCGGGGTGGGTGCACGAATTTGGGTAGGGCTTCAGGACCTTGCTGCATGAAGAGCCGGGCGATAGCCCAGTAGGCTTCACCTCGATATAGGTTGGAGGTGAACACCACCCGATCAATGACTTGGTTGGTTTCCGGGTTGCGGACAGACAGCTTTACGTTTTCGATAACACCGCCATGGCCAGGGGCGTAGACGCGGTAGACCTCGGCTGTCACGTCGTCCCAATTGTAAACGATTGGTTTGACGCCCCAGTGCTTACGGCTGAACAGGTAGATGTAATGGAATCTATATTGATAGATATATATCTTTCTCCGATGGCGGTTGAAACGTATTGGCTCGTCTCTTGGGAGCGTCAAGTCAATTTTTACAATAGCCGCAACAGCCCACACGCCGACCAGAGGCGCCAAAATCATAACAAGAGCAACATGCCAGTCACGCGACCAATTAATATGAAACATGTCCCAATACAAGGAAACAAGCACCCAAACAGATATCACCAAGCCTGGAACCCCAAGAAGAACTGCAACACCACGCAAACCGACCGTAGATCGAGAGAATTCTAGATACACATCATCCAGATAGTTTGGCGATGGATTTATATCATCTAAACTTAAGCGCGGAACCGCTTGCGAACTGATTCCCGGAAGATCATAGCTCCAGCACATGGCGCGCCTCCAAAGAACCTTGGACCTAACCATCATTCGTTCTCCTCTTGGACGCAAACCTCAGCATAAGCCTCCGACAGCTCTTTATCAGGCCAGTACATTACAAGTAGCGTCGCTGCACGAATAGTATGTGATCCAATAGCTGCCATAAGTTCTATAGCGCCTGTGATTTCCATCCAAGACATAGCCTGACGTTCTGACCCGGACGACCTTCTCTTTCTCTTCACTGAAAAATCAGTTCTATAGTCTGGATTTTTCGGCTTGGAAAATTCAGAGAATAGTTGAGCCTTATTCAGAGCATCGACTGGGAGAGCTTGATGCTCATCGATAAGCAGGGTCTCACCGCCTTTGAAATCGGGGAAGTTTCCGTCACCATAACGATGCACAACCAGGGTCCAGCGAAAGGCCGAGCGCTCATCACTGAACGCAGGAAGTACAACTTGAAACCTAATTTTATGTTCTAGTTCCAAGCTCACCAAACCTCCTATTTTGGAAGCTGTCGAATCGCTTGAGCGCTTGGATTCAAAGTTCACCGCCACTTGAACACCGAGCGTGGCTGCATTAAGCTCCGCAAATGCAATGTCTGCATACTCGGGAACGCGCCAATGCACTGCCGGCTTTTCATTAGCCTTTCCAAAATAGCAACGCCGAGCCCAAAGCTCCAATGCGGTAGATTCATTTCCTTCAGCCCACTTGCTAAGTGCGTAGGCTGTGAGTGCCAGCGCTATAGCTAGACCCAAAGGACCTAATAGAAAAGTATCAAACGCCGCGTAGGCAAACAGCCCGGTTGAGAAACCATATACAAAACCTGCGCTAGAATACATCTTCCCTGCTCTGTCATCTCCTTTTGCCGAAGCGCGCTCTGACGCGACAAATGCTTGTGCCGTATCAAAAACTCCAGCCATTGCACTTACCATGGCACCTAATTTTATTAGCGAAACGCCCGAAGCCCCCTTAATCCCCGATATACCCATTCGACCAGCACTTGACTTCATCACGAGCCCAACCAGCTCAATTTGCCCTCCCAGCAAACCCAATTGCGACCCTTGCAGCGCCAGTCTGGCCTCATGGGCCTTGGGTCCAATTTCGGCTTCCGCTTTCTCCCGGTTTCTGCTCAAACTGTCGTATTGCAAGTACAGGCCACCAATCGCGAGCAATACTTCCCAGCTGCTTGCCACACCCCGCAAGCCGCTAAAGCCTGTCCGTACCAACTGCGCCGCTTGCTGCGAAGTAATACGCATACCCTGCAACACCTTGCGCGCATTCGCCTCCAGCGTCCCCGCCGCCACCGAGATATCCACCAAGGCGATCTGTGCCGCACTGCTCGCCTGGGTCACCTTCATGTTGGCTCCCTCAAGCAACCGACCACGCACTTCTTCAGCCGTACCCTCCACCCACACCGTCACGCTGATCATGGTGTGGGTAAACCGTGGGTCGAGCACGGCCAGGCTCATCAGCCCGTGCTGCATGATCGGCCGCACCTTGTTCCAGGCCTTGGTTGAATGGAGGTCGAAGTCATCGATATTGCGATGCATCCGGTCCCTGGCCTCGGCAATCGAGGCATTGGCCTTGTGCTGCAACTCGCGCAAGTGGGCACTCTGCAAGGCGTAGTACTCGCCCAGCTTCATCTTCACTTCCAGCTCGATCAGGTGCACGCCGTTGTACAGATACTGCGTCGCGCTGTTCAGGTGCCGCACGGCGTTCTGAATACCGGGCGACATGCAGGGTGCCAGGCGCTGGCTGGCGGCGTTAAGGGCACCCTGGGTTTCGGCAATGGCCTGCTTGAGGGTGTTGCGCATGCGCAAACCGGCGTCATCGCTGCCGATGACCTTGCTCAGCATGCCGTAGAATTTGTCGCTGTCATTCCAGTTGATCACGTCGGCGGCGGAAAAGCTGGGCAGCAACCCGGCCAACAACGCACGGTCGCGCATCAGCAACGCCCGGTACGGGGGACTATCAGGATCCTGCAGCCATTTCAGCCAGAGCGTTTCGCTGGTGCCGGCTGCGGGAGACGCATGGGGTACCACGGTTTCGGTGATACCGCCCCCCAGGCACAACGCCATGGTCTTGGCATACGCCACGCCAGACTCACGATGATCGCCGTCGTAGTCGTACTGCTCGGCCACCTTGAACATCGGTGTGTCGAACATCGCAACATAAGCACGCGCGTTCTTGTCGATGTAACCCTGAAACTCGATTTCCTGCTGGTCATACTCGGCCTGGAACGCTGCCCGTTTCGCTTCGTCGTAGCGTTCCTCAAGCCGCTCGTCACTCTCCAACTGTGCCCGCTCCACCAACCGTTGGCGCTCCACCGTCGGGTCGGCGAACACCGGTGGTCCGTCGCCGGTCACGGGCTCCAGCGACGGCACTTTCTGCGCCGCCCACTCCCGGTGCGTGGCGCGAATGACTTGCAGGATTTGCGAGGTCTGCAGCTGGTAGGCCCGCATGGGGTCTTCGCGCCAGATCTGGCGCTTCACCACCCAGCTCAGCCGCTGATGGTTGAACTCCTGAATCAAGCCCACGGTATCGTCCAGCACCACCGCCAGCACGCCCTTGTCCAGCGTGTGCCGGTTCATCGCATTGACCAGATACCCCTTCAGGGCAAACCTTCGCAGCCAGCGCGTGTGAAAGCCATGCGCACTGTCGAATGGCGAACACCCATACTGCGCGTATTCGAGAACCTCCTTGTCGACCTGCAAGTTGTCGGGCGTCATGGCGATGCCCAGCAACTCGGGGTTGTTACGTGCCTGAGTCAGGTCCACCCCTTCGAAGCGATGGGCAGGCGCCTGGCCCTTCTTGTAGGCATCCAACACGCTGACCGGCCAAGGGTCGCTGGAGAAGGCCAGCCAGGCGCTGCCATAGCGGTCGGTGTCGATGTTCAGGAAGGACGAGGGAATGTCGTGGTTTTCATTCACGCACTTCTCGGGCAGCGATGCAGGCAGGCCCTCTGACGGTTCGTAGGGGTTGAAGCGGCGCAGATGGCCCTGCTCGCTCACTTCGTAGGCATGCCAGACCTGCTGGTCGAGCAGCACGTACAGGTAGCCCATGCGCAAGGTGCGCACGCCCAGCTTCGCCGAGACATGCAGGCTGCCGGCCACGGTGGTGAGGCCCTGCGGGCGTGTGTCCGGCACCAGGGCGCGGCGCAGGGGCAGGATCGGCAGGCCTTGCCGTTCGCAGGCCATGCACTGGTCAGAAGGGAGCCCGGCTTCGGCTGTCGCAATGGCGATACGTTGACTGAGGGTCATAAGCGCCTCCCGATTTTTCGAAGGGAATCGATCAGGCAGCACCAGTGCGCCTCGAAATAGCGAGCAAGCAACAGAGGGGTATCGGTTGGGCCGGGCATGAAAGGGTCCTTGTCTTCCAGCGTGCTGAAGACAGGAACACTATCGGGGAATCAATTCTTCAAAGAGTCTGGCGCTTCCTAAACGGTTGTAGGATCCGTCTCTTTGGCACGTTTCCAGACATTTCCTGGGCAATAACCCGCAGCTACAGGGGCGACAGAGCGCTCACACCAGATTGACCGTCAGGTATCCCGCAGCAAGTCATGGGTATCGAGCAACCGGAAGGCCACCTGCGGGTTACGCTCCAGCCCGCGCCGGATCGCCGCCGGGATCGATTGCCGGGTCCTGCGGCACAGCCCTGGCTGGTCATCCAGCTCGATGACAATGCCACGCATGGTGCGCACTTCGTTGAACCCGGGGGCGATGTGCACACGGATGCCGAGATTGTCGTACATCCGTTGCTGCAGGCGTTGCAGGTCCTCCAGGTCCTTGAGGTTTTCCAGGCGTTCGAGCAGGCGTTTCTCTTCCTGACGGGTCAGTAGCAGGATGCGCTGTGCGGCCTGCGGATGCTCGCCCAGATGTTCGCGGCCGCAGTCGCAGGCACCAGGGGGGCATGGTTGGCGCAAGGGGGATGGCGTAGTCATGGAGCAAGCATAGCCCTACAAAGCGCCCTCAAAAAACTTTCCTGCCAGGATAAAAAATTTCACAAACCCCTGGACCGCCACCCCTCATTTCGCCTATAAATCGCCTAAAGGAAATTTATATTCCTACCAAGAAACACTACTTCGCCTGCTCGCGAAGCTTCTTTTGCCCTTGTGCCCGACCTGCCCCACTCCATCACGAGGCCTACCCGACATGCACCCCGCTCCCGATCACTTCATCCTGCGCGTCAGTTGCCCGGCCGTGTCCGGCATCGTCGCCGCGGTGACCACTTACCTGGCCGAGCACGGTTGCTACATCAGCGAGATGGCGCAGTTCGACGACGAGGACAACGGGCGCTTTTTCATGCGCGCAGTGTTCCGCTACAACACCGGCACCACAGGGGACACACCGCAGCTGGAGGCGGGCTTTGCCGACGTGGCCCAGCGCTTCGACATGCAGTGGAGCCTGCACAGCAGCGCCCGGCCGATGCGCGTGCTGCTGATGGTGAGCAAGTTCGACCACTGCCTGTCCGACCTGCTGTACCGGCATGCCAAGGGCGAGCTCGACATGCAGATCACCGCTGTGGTGTCCAACCACCTGGACCTGCGCCCCATGGCCGAGCGCCAGGGCATCCGCTTCGTCTACCTGCCCGTTACCAAGGAAACCAAGGCCGAACAGGAAGCCGCACTGTTGCGCATCGTCGAAGACACCGGCACCGAACTGGTGGTGCTGGCGCGCTACATGCAAATTCTGTCCGACGACCTGTGCCGCCAACTGTCAGGCCGGGCGATCAACATCCATCACTCGTTCCTGCCCGGTTTCAAAGGCGCCAAGCCCTACCACCAGGCCTACCAGCGCGGGGTCAAGCTGATCGGCGCCACCGCCCACTACGTGACCAGCGACCTGGACGAAGGCCCGATCATCGAGCAGGAAGTGCAGCGCGTGGACCACGCCTACGCCCCGGACGACCTGGTTGCCATCGGCCGCGACACCGAAACCATCGCCCTGTCCCGCGCGGTGAAGTACCACCTTGAGCACCGGGTGTTCCTCAACCACGACCGCACGGTGATCTTCAAATGAACGCCATTCCCAGCGTCAAGCTGATCGACGGCAGGGCCACCGCCGCGCGGGTGCTGGCCGAGGTGCGCGAGCAGGTGCAGGAGCTGCGCCAGGGCGGTGTGCAACCGGGCTTGGCCGTGGTGCTGGTGGGCGACGATGCCGCCAGCCAGGTGTACGTGCGCAATAAAGTGCTGCGCGCCGACGAAGTGGGCATTCGCTCGCTGGAGCATCGCCTGCCCGCCGACACCACCCAGGGCGAACTGCTGACCCTGATCGACCGCCTGAACCGCGATACCGAGGTGAACGGCATCCTCGTGCAACTGCCGCTGCCCGCGCACATCGACGCGCACCGCGTGTTGCAGGCCATCGACCCGCTGAAGGACGTGGACGGCTTTCACAGCGAAAACGTCGGCGGCCTGGCCCAGGGCCGCGATGTGCTCACCCCGTGCACACCCAGCGGCTGCATGCGACTGCTGCGTGACGCCTGTGGCGAACTGCGCGGCAAGCACGCGGTGGTGGTGGGCCGCTCGAACATCGTCGGCAAACCCATGGCTGCCCTGCTGCTGCAGGCCGACTGCACAGTGACGGTGGTGCATTCGCGCAGCCACGACCTGCCGGCGCTGTGCCGCCAGGCCGACATTCTGGTGGCAGCCGTAGGCAAACCGCGCCTGATCGGAGCCGACTGGTTGAAACCTGGCGCAGTGGTGATCGACGTCGGCATCAACCGCATCGACGACGGCGGCCACAGCCGCTTGGTCGGCGATGTCGACTTCGCTGCCGCCCTGCCTCAGGTGGCCGGCATTACCCCGGTGCCCGGCGGCGTCGGCCCGATGACCATCGCCTATTTGATGAAAAACACCCTGCTCGCCCTCGACCTGCAGCAACAGGCCGCCCACCAGGAGCGCACCGCATGCCTTTCGCCCTGCTGAAATACGGCCTGAGCGCCGACTACCCGGTGGAGGTCGACCTGCCGCCACCGTGCGAACTCAAACCGCGCTATGACGTGGTGATCATCGGCGGCGGCGGCCACGGCCTGGCCATCGCCTACTACCTGGCCAGGTACCACGGCATCACCAATGTCGCCGTGCTGGAAAAGGCCTACCTGGGCGGCGGCAATACCGCACGCAACACGGCGGTAATCCGCTCCAACTACCTCACCAGCGAGGGCGTGCGCTTCTACGCCGAATCGGTGCGCATGTTCCAGAACCTGTCGAACGAGCTCGACTTCAACATCATGTATTCCGAGCGCGGCCAGCTCACGCTGGCGCATACCGACGCTACCGTGCGCGCCTTCCGCCAGCGCGCCGAGGTCAACAAGCACTTCGGCGGCCGTACCGAAATGATCGACCGCCAACAGATTCGTGAACTGGTGCCCAGCCTCAACCTCGACCCCGGCCACCTCCCGGTGCTGGCTGGCCTGTGGCACATCGACGGCGCCACTGCACGCCACGACGCGGTGGCCTGGGGCTATGCCAAGCAGGCGGCCAAGCGGGGCGTGGAAATCCATCAACTGACCGAGGTGCAGGACCTGCTGATACGCAATGGCCGCATCGAAGCGGTGAAGACCAACCGTGGCACCGTGCAGTGCGGCTGCGTGGTCCAGGCCGTGGCCGGTGCCAGTTCGCTGTTGATGGCCAAGGCCGGCATCCGTGCGCCGATCCACACCTACCCGTTGCAAGCCATGGTCACCCAGCCGTTCAAACCGTTCCTCGACCCGCTGGTCAGTTCGTCGGCGCTGCATTGTTATGTACAGCAGACCAGCCGGGGCGAAATCGTCTTTGGCGGCGGCTCCGACCCTTATCCGCTGTACAACACCCGCTCCACCCTCGACCTCAAGGAAAGCCTGCTGGCCCACGCCATCGAGATGTTCCCGTTCATGGCCAACGCCAAGCTGATGCGCCAGTGGGCCGGGATGACCGACATGACCCCGGACTACAGCCCGATCATGGGCCTGTCGCCGGTTACCAACTACTACCTGGACGCCGGTTGGGGCACCTGGGGCTTCAAGGCCACGCCCATCTGCGGCAAGACCATGGCCGAGCTGGTCGCCAGCGGCGGCAAAGTACCCGAAATGATCGCGCCCTTCGCCCTGGAACGCTTCAGCCGCTTCCAGCAAGTGAACGAAATGGGCGCCACGGCGGCCAGCCACTAGGAGCACACGACGATGAAGATCCTGACCTGCCCCTTGAACGGCCCGCGCAACATCAGCGAGTTCACCTACGGCGGCGAGTTCAAGCACATGCCCGACCCGGCCAGTTGCAGCGATGCCGAGTGGGCCGACCATGTGTTCAACAGCGACAACCTGGCCGGGGTGGTGACCGAGTGGTGGCTGCACAACGCCTCCAGCTACTGGTTCCTGGCCGAGCGTCACACGGTTAGCGACCAGGTGCTGCGCACCTTCGACCCGAAAGCACTGTTCGACCGCCGCGTCGACTTCACCCCCGCCGCCACCCCGGAGATTGCCGGATGAACAGCCACACTCGCCTCCCCGCACCCATGGGCCTGCTGATCGACCGCGAGCGGCCCGTGCGCTTCCAGTTCGACGGCCAGGCCTGCGAGGGCTTCGCCGGTGACACCATTGCCAGCGCCCTGCTTGGCAACGGCCGCTGGCTGCTGTCGCGCTCGTTCAAATACCATCGCCCACGCGGCCCGCTGAGCATGGCCGGGCAGGATGCCAACACCCTGGTGCAGTTGCCCGACGAACCCAACGTGCTGGCCGACCTGGAGGCTGCCCGCGACGGCCAGGTGGTCGAAGGGCAGAACTTCAACGGCAGCCTGCAGCATGACCGCGACGCCTACCTGGGCAAGTTCTCACGCTTCATGCCGGTGGGCTTCTACTACCGCTCGTTCTACAAGCCCAAGGGCATGTGGAAAGTATGGGAGCCGCTGATCCGCAAGAAAGCCGGCCTGGGTGTGCTCGACCTCAGCTTCAAGCCGCAGTATTACGACAAGGCCTATCTGTTCGTTGACGTGGCCGTGATCGGCGCCGGCCCGGCTGGCCTGCGTGCGGCCCTGGACGCAGCCAACGCCGGGGCCAAAGTGCTGCTGATCGAACAACAACCGGTGCTGGGCGGCTCGCTCACCTATGCCCGCTTCGACATAGCGGGCACCCGCGCCGCCAGCCTGCGCCAGGAACTGCTGGCCGCCGTCGAGGGCCACCCGAACATCCAGGTGTTGCTGGAGGCCACCTGCAACGGCTGGTTCACCGACAACTACCTGCCGGTAATCCAGCACAAGCGGCTGTACAAGGTGCGCGCCACCCGTTGCCTGGTGGCAGCCGGCTCGTTCGACCAGCCGGTGGTGTTTCGCAACAACGACCTGCCGGGCGTGATGCTGACCAGCGCTGCCCAGCGGCTGATGAAGCTGTACGCGGTCAAACCGGGCCAGCGCGCGGTCATCCTCACCGGCCACGATGACGGCTACCTCGCCGCCCTCGACCTGCAGGAGCAAGGCGTGGCTGTAGCCGCCGTGGTCGACATGCGCGCCGCGCCGGCCGATGCCGCACTGGCTGCCGAGCTGAAGCGCCGCGATATCCCCGTGCACCTGGGCAGCACCGTGTATGAAGCCCTGCATGAAGCGGGCATGCGCCATGTCAGTGGCGTGGACATTCGCCCGATCACCGGCCAGGGCAAGGTCGGCCCGCACGGGCTGCGCCTGGCGTGCGACCTGCTGTGCATGTCGGCGGGCTACATGCCGGTGTACCAGTTGCTGTGCCAGGCCGGTGGCAAGCTGGCCTATGACGTCAACCGCGACGAATTCGCCATCAGCCATTTGCCGGCCGGGCTGGATATCGCCGGCTCCGTGAACGGCCGCCACGCGCTGGCCAACGTGCTGGCCGATGCCACACGCGGGGCCGCCGACGCGGCAACTGCGCTGGGCCTGCAAGCACCAGCGCAGTCGGTGTTCAGCGCCGAAGCCAAGGTCAATTTCCCTTGGCCGATTTTCCCCCACCCCAAAGGCAAGGATTTCGTCGACTTCGACGAAGACCTGCAAGTGCGCGACATCGTCAACGCTACCCGCAGCGGCTACCGTGACGTGCAACTGGTCAAACGTTTTTCCACGGTCGGCATGGGCCCTTCCCAGGGCCGCCACTCGGCGCTGCCCACGGCGCGCCTGGTGGCCCAGGCCACCGGCCGCAGCATCAGCGAAACCGGAGTGACTACCGCCCGCCCACCGTTCCAGGCAGAAAAGCTGGCACATGTCGCCGGCCGCGCCTTCGACCCCTATCGGCAAACGCCCATGCACCGCCGTCACCTGCAAGCCGGGGCGAAGATGATGCCGGCCGGTATCTGGCAGCGCCCGGCTTATTACGGCAAACCCGAAGACCGCGAGCGCTGCATGCAGGAAGAAGCCCGCCATGTACGCGAGAAGGTCGGCCTGATCGACGTGTCTACCCTGGGTGGCCTGGACGTACGCGGCCCGGACGCCGCAGAGCTGCTGGAACGCCTGTACACCTTCGGCTTTGCCAAACTGGCCATCGGCCGCACCCGCTACGCACTGATGACCAACGAACACGGTGTGGTGATCGACGATGGCGTTTGTGCGCGCCTGGGCGAGCAGCACTTCTATGTCACCGCCACCACCAGCGGCGTCGACCGCATCTACCAGCAGATGCTGAAGTGGAATGCGCAGTGGCGCCTGGACGTGGACATCACCAACGTCACCGCCGCCCTGGCTGCCGTCAACCTGGCCGGGCCGCTGTCGCGCCAGGTGCTGGCCAAGGTGTGTGACGATGTCGCGCTGTCGGCCGAGGCCTTCCCGTACCTGGGCGTACGGCAGGGCAAGGTGGCCGGCATCCCGGCGCGCATCCTGCGGGTCGGTTTCGTCGGTGAGCTGGGTTATGAAGTGCATGTGCCGGCGCGCCATGCCGAGCGCCTGTGGGACGCCCTGATGCAGGCCGGCGCGGGCCTGGGCATTCGCCCGTTCGGCGTCGAGACCCAACGCCTGCTGCGCCTGGAAAAAGGCCATGTGATCATCAGCCAGGACACCGACGGCATGACCCACCCCGCAGAGATCGACATGCAGTGGGCCATTGGCCGCAAGAAGCCGTTCTTCGTCGGCAAGCGCTCCATCGAAATCCTCGAAGCGCAGCCGCTCAAGCGCAAGCTGGTCGGCTTCACCCTGCCCAAAGGCAGCCCACAGCCGCTGGAGGGGCACCTGGTGCTGGACGGGCCGGACATCAGCGGCAACGTCACCTCCTGCGAATACTCGCAAACCCTGGGGCAGATCATCGGCCTGGCCTATGCCGGCGCCCACCAGGCCACCCCCGGCATGCACATCCCGATCCGCGTGGAGGGCGGTGCGATGGTGCATGCCAAGGTGGTGCAACTGCCGTTCCACGACCCCGACAACCTGCGCCAGGAGCTCTGAACCATGACCAGTTTGCAAGCCAAAGCGTTTATCCCTCGCAGCCCGCGGGCCGAGCTGTTGCACGCCTGCGCGTTGACCGACCTGACCGAGATGGCGCGGGCCGGCTTTCGCGGCGTCGACAGCGCCGCCTACCTGCAGCAACGTGGCTACCGGTTGCCGCAGCAGCCGAACCAGGCCGTGCGCCAGGACGACGGCGGCTGGGTAGCGCGGTTGTCGCACACCGAATACCTGCTGCTTGGCAGCCTGGCTGATGAAGGCACGCGAGTGGCCGCCACAGAGGCCGAGTGGACGCAGGATGCCCAGCGTAACTACCTGCTGCCGCGCCAGGACAGCCATGCCTGGTTGCAGCTGTCGGGGGCGCATGGCAGCGCGGTAATGGCCAAGTTGTGCGGAGTCGACCTGCGTTTGCAGGCATTTCCCATCGGTGCCGTGGCGCAAACCTCTGCGGCGCGGATCAATGTGATCGTGGTGAATGTGGGCAGTGATGAGCATCCGGCCTTGCAGTTGCTGTTCGATCGGGCGTCGTTGGCGTATTTCCGTGAGGCGGTGCTGGATGCGATGGATGAGTTCGATGGCGGGTTGGTCGAGTTGGGCGCATTACCGGGTTGATAGCAGTCTGAACCTGTAGCCACCCGAAAACTGTACAAAACATTTCTTTTGTATAGCTTTATACAGTGACCTGCACTATACCTTGTACAACAGTTTAGTTTTGTACAGGTATTGTGCATGTCCACCTACCTCCAGTACTTCGCCGAACGCTTTGCCACGCTCGATTCGCATAACCTCGACCTGCTGAACGACCTGTACAGCGAGGATGTCGCGTTCCGCGACCCACTGCACCAGCTCACGGGGCTTCGCGCACTGCGGGCCTATTTCGCCCAGTTGTACGCGAAGGTGCCTGACGTGCATTACCGGTTCGAAGGCACCGACGAACTGGAACCGGGCCATGGCTATATCCGCTGGACCTTGCACTACCGCCACCCGCAACTCGCCCGTGGGCAACTGATCAGCCTGCAGGGTTGCAGCCACCTGCGCTGGCAGGAACGGGTGCACTTTCACCAGGATTACTTCGATGCCGGCGCCCTGCTTTACGAGCATGTGCCCGTCATGGGCAGCGTGATATGCTGGCTCAAAGGCAGGTTGGCATGAGCCGTTGCTGGCTGACCGGCGCCAGCAGCGGCATCGGCGCAGCCATGGCGTTGCAATTGCTGGAGCAAGGCCACCAGGTGGCGTTGGGGGCACGCCGGTCGGACAAGCTGGCCGCACTGGCCGCACAGTTTCCGGGCCAGGTATTGCTGACGGTGGGCGATGTCGACCAGCCAGGGGATGTGGCGCAGATGGCCGGGCAGATCGAGCAGGCCTGGGGCGCACTGGACCAGGTCATTCTCAATGCCGGCACCTGCGAATACCTGGAACCGGGGCACTTCGACCCGGCGCTGGTCGAGCGGGTAATGCGCACCAACCTGACCGGCACCAGCTTTTGCCTGGCCGCCGCCCTGCCCTTGCTGCGCCGTGGCCAGCAACCGCACCTGGTGGTCATGGGCAGCTCGGTCAGCTGGCTGGCCTTGCCACGCGCAGGGGCCTATGGCGCGTCCAAGGCAGCCTTGCGCTACCTGGTCGAATCCCTGCGCATCGACCTGGCTGCCGAAGGCATCGACGTCACCCTGGTCAGCCCCGGTTTCGTCGACACGCCCCTGACACGCCGCAATGATTTCCCCATGCCCCAACTGTGGCGCGTCGAACGCGCCGCCGGCCACATCATCGCGCGCCTGCCGCGTCGCCCACTGGAGATTGCCTTCCCTGCCACCTTCACCCTGGTGCTGCGGTTGCTCGGCGCATTGCCGGCAGGCCTGCGCCTCAGGCTGGGCCGCCATCTGGCGCGTCCCTCACAGGGCTGACCCATGCGCATCGCGATCATCGGCACCGGCATTGCCGGCCTCACCTGCGCCCACCTGCTGTCACGCCGAAACGAGGTCACGGTGTTCGAGGCAGCGCAGCGGGTTGGCGGGCATACCCATACCGTGGATGTGCAATGGCAGGGCCAACACTATGCCGTCGATACCGGCTTCATCGTGTTCAACGACTGGACCTACCCGCACTTCATCCGCCTGCTCACGCAACTGGGCGTCGCCTGGCGGCCGACGGAAATGAGCTTTTCGGTGCATGACCCGCGCACGGGGTTCGAGTACAACGGCCACGACCTGGACACCCTGTTCGCCCAACGGCGCAACCTGTTGTCTGCGGGCTTCTGGGGCATGCTGCGCGATGTGCTGCGCTTCAACCGGCAGGTGCCAGCCGACCTGGCTCAGCAGCGCATCGATGGCACCACCACCCTTGGCAACTATCTGCAAGCCCAAGGCTATGGCCGGCGTTTCATCGACCATTACATCGTGCCGATGGGGGCGGCTATCTGGTCGATGTCACCCACCGGCATGCTGGACTTCCCCTTGCAGTTCTTCGTGCGCTTCTGTCAAAACCACGGTTTGCTGTCGGTCAACCATCGCCCGCAATGGCAGGTGATCGAAGGTGGCTCGCGCGCCTACCTCACGCCCCTGTGCAAACCGTTTGCCGAGCGGATTCGCCTGGGCTGCCCGGTACAACAGGTAAAACGTGACGTAAGCGGCGTCACGGTTACCTGGCCAGGCAGCAGCGAACGCTTCGACAAAGTCGTGTTCGCCTGCCACAGCGACCAGGCCCTGGCCCTGCTGGCACCGCCCAGCGAAGCAGAACGCGCCATCCTGGGGGCCATCCGCTACGCCAGCAACGATGTGGTGCTGCACACCGACTCGCGCCTGCTGCCCCAACGGCGTAAAGCATGGGCCAGCTGGAACTACCGCCTGGGCGACAACGCGCAGGCGCCCGCCGCACTGACCTACAACATGAACATCCTCCAGGGCATCCAGGCACCGACCACGTTTTGCGTCAGCCTCAACCAGACGGCACTTGTGGACCCGACACAGGTACTCGCCCGCTTCGACTACGCGCACCCGCAATACAGCCTGGCCGCGCTGGCGGCACAGGCCCGCCAACACGAACTGCAAGGGCCATTGCACAGCTATTACTGCGGCGCTTACTGGGCCAACGGCTTTCACGAAGACGGTGTGCTGAGCGCGCTGTGCGTGGCCCGGCATTTTGGAGAACAGCTGTGAACAGCAGCCTGTGCCAAGGGTGGGTCAGCCACAAGCGCCTGAGCCCAAGGCCGCATGCGTTTCGCTATCGGGTTGGCATGTTCTACCTGGACCTGAACGAACAACAGCAGCTGCTGAGCCTGTGTCGCTGGCTTGGGCGCTCACGGCTGGCGCCCCTGTGCTGGCGCGAAACCGACTACCTGCCAGCGCTGACCCGCCAAGGTAAACCCTTGGCCGAAGCCGCCCGGCAACTGGTCGGCCAAGCCATTGGCCAGGTGCCCGAAGGCGCCGTGCACCTGCTTACCCAACCGCGCTGCTGGGGGTTGTCCTTCAACCCGGTGAGCACCTACTTCTGCCATGACCAACAGGGCCAGCTGATAGCCGTGCTGCTGGAGGTACGCAACACCCCATGGCGTGAACGCTTCCACTATGTGCTGCCGGTTGAGGGTGACCTGGCGCAACCCTTTTCCGTGGCCAAGGCCTTTCATGTTTCGCCGTTCATGCCGCTGGACATGGAGTACCGCCTGCGCTTCGCCCTCGATGCACAGCGGGTGCACATCCACATGGAAAACTGGCGCGCCGGGTACAAGGTGTTCGAAGCAGACCTGACGCTGCTACGCCAGCCGCTGGACCGCGCCGGCTTGCAGCGGCACATCCTCACCTTCCCCTGGATGAGCCTGCGCACCCTCACCGGCATTTACTGGCAGGCCCTGCGCCTGCTGCTCAAGCGCACGCCCGTGCACGACCACATTGCCAGCCAGCACGATCTGGCACTCGGCCAACCCACATGCGAGGAGCCCGACCATGCCCGAACCGACCTTGAGCGTTAGCAAATCGACCAGCATTGCCCCACTGCTCGGCAGCCTGGCCAAACATGCAGTGCTCGCACAATTGCGCCAGTTGCGCCATGGCAATTTGCGCCTGATCAGCCAAGGCCAGCAATGGACATTCGGCGACGTCGCCAGCCGGCTGTATGCAGAAGTCGAGGTCGTTGACGAGGCGGCTTGGGGCCTGGTCGCCGGCAATGGCTCGATTGGTGCCGGGGAAGGCTATATCCACGGTTACTGGCGCAGCCCGGACCTTGCCGCAGTCACCCGGCTGTTCGTGGCCAATCTGGATGTGCTGGATGCCATGGAGGGCGGCCTGGCACGCCTGGCGCGTCCGGCTCTGCGCCTGCTGCACCGCCTGAACCGCAATAGCCGGCGCGGCGCACGGCGCAATATCCTGGCGCACTACGACCTGGGCAACGACCTGTTCGAGCGCCTGCTCGACCCCACCATGATGTACTCCGCCGCGCAGTTCGACAGCCCGGCGCAAACGCTGGAACAAGCCCAGACCAACAAGCTGCAGCGCATTTGCCAAAAGCTCGAGCTCAAGCCTGAGGACCACTTGCTGGAAATCGGCAGCGGGTGGGGCAGCCTGGCCATCCACGCCGCCCGGCAGCATGGCTGCCGGGTCACCACCACCACCCTCTCGGCGGCGCAGCACGCCCACACCCTGCAGCGGGTAAAGGCCCTGGGCCTGGAGCAGCGCATCACCGTGCTGCACGAAGACTACCGCGACCTGCGCGGGCGTTTCGACAAGCTGGTGTCGATCGAGATGATCGAAGCCGTCGGCCACCGCTACCTGCCCACGTACTTTCGCCAATGCGCTTCGCTGCTCAAGGACGACGGGCTGATGCTGGTGCAGGCCATTACCATCCGCGACCAGCGCTACGCCCAGGCCCGGCGTTCAGTGGATTTCATCCAGCGCTACATTTTCCCCGGCGGCGCCTTGCCCTCGCTGAGCGTGCTGCTGGATACCGCCAGTCGCCAGACCGCCCTGAACCTGGTGCACCTGGAAGACTTTGGCCAGGACTATGCGCGCACCCTGCGCCACTGGCGCGACAACCTGCGGTCGGCGCGTGCGGAGCTGATGGCGCTGGGGTATGACGATACCTTCCAGCGCTTGTGGGAGTTCTACCTGTGCTATTGCCAGGGCGGTTTCGAGGAGCGGACCATCGGCGTGGCCCAATTGCTCTGGGCCGCACCGCAGGCGCGTCGGGCACCGCTGCTGGACCGGTGCTGACGCAAGCCTACAACTGCACCAGCCGCTCACGCAGAAAATCGACAAACCCCTGTACCGGCCGGGCCACCTGACGGTGTTGCGGATACACCGCCGATAGCTGCAATGCCGGTGGCGTCCAGTCTTCCAGCACACTCACCAGCCGCCCGGCCGCCAACGCCTGCCCCACGATGAAGGTCGGCAGATACGTCACCCCCATCCCGGCGATGGCTGCATCCCGGAGCAACTCACCGTTGTTGGCACGCATCCGCCCGGCCACCTGAATCGCCTGCGCTTTGCCGCCCTGGCGAAACTGCCACTGCACCTGACGCGAATGCCCATAAGGCAGGCAGTCGTGCCCTGCCAGTTCATCCGGTGCTGTCGGCACGCCCCGCGCTTGCAGGTAATCCGGGCTCGCACAGTACACCCGCTCGACACTGGCAATGCGCCGCGCAATCAGGCTGGAATCCTCCAGCGCGCCAATGCGCAGAGCCAGGTCGTAACCCTCGCCGATCAGGTCGACGGCCCGGTCACTCAGGTCTACCTCCACATCCACCTGAGGGTGCAATTGCAGGAACTCGGTCAGCAGGCAACCCAGGTGGGCCATGGCGAACGACAGCGGCGCGCTCAGGCGCAAGGTGCCACGCAACGCCTGGGCCTGGCCGCTGATGTCGTGCTCCACCTGCTGCACTTCACCCAGCAGGTTCATTGTCTCGCTCTTGGTGACAGTAAAACGCTTTATAGCGGCTTTTTCCCATCAGCGCATCTCCCTAATCTACGCACAGGTCGCAGCGATGGCCCAGCAGGCCAGGCAAGACGCCCATTACCAACACTTGCATAGAAAAGGATTCGCTCATGAACATTGTCCACAAAGCCCTCACCGCTTCCCTTCTGGCCCTGTCCGTCTCCAGCGCCTTCGCCGCTGGCAGCCCAGGTGTCGAGCAACACACCCAGGCCTTCCTCCAAGCCCTGGAACAAGGCGGCGGCAAGCCACTGGAGCAACTCAGCCCGAAAGACGCCCGCGCAGTGCTCACCGGCGCCCAGGCTTCGGTCAAAGTCGACCTCTCCGGTATCGAGGTAAAAGAGCGCACCATCCAGGCAAACGGCGAGTCGATCAAGCTGCAAGTGGTACGCCCGGCCAACGTCAAGGGCGACCTGCCGGTGTTCATGTTCTTCCACGGTGGCGGCTGGGTACTCGGTGACTTCCCGACCCACCAGCGACTGATCCGCGACCTGGTGGTCGGCTCCGGTGCGGTGGCGGTTTATGTGGACTACACCCCCTCGCCAGAAGCGCACTACCCGACGGCAATCAACCAGGCCTATGCCGCTACCCGCTGGGTGGCCGAGCATGGCAAGGAAATCGGCGTTGACGGCAAACGTCTGGCCGTAGCCGGCAACAGCGTGGGCGGCAACATGGCTGCGGTGGTAGCACTCAAGGCCAAAGAAGCCGGCACCCCTGCCCTGCGCTTCCAGCTGCTGCTGTGGCCGGTGACCGATGCCAGCTTCGAGACGGCATCGTACAAACAGTTTGCCGAAGGGCACTTCCTGACCACCGGGATGATGAAGTGGTTCTGGGACAGCTACACCACCGATGCCAGCGCCCGGGCACAAATCTACGCTTCGCCGCTGCGGGCCAGCAGTGAACAGCTGAAGGGATTGCCGCCAGCGCTGGTGCAGACTGCCGAATTCGATGTGCTGCGCGATGAAGGTGAGGCGTATGCCCGCAAGCTGAATGCGGCCGGCGTGACCGTGACTTCGGTGCGCTACAACGGGATGATTCATGACTATGGGCTGTTGAACCCGTTGAGCCAGGTGCCGGCGGTAAAGGCGGCGATGAGGCAGGCCGCCAGTGAGTTGAAAGTACACCTTCAATAACCTCACCTACCATACGGCAGGGCCTGGTGCTCTGTCGTTCAAGGAGTACTGTCATGCTCACCCTACGCAACGCCCAAGACCGTGGCCTGGCCTTCAATGGCTGGTTGAAGTCCTTCCACACCTTCTCGTTCGGCCATTACCGCAACCCGGACGAGCAAGGTTTCTCCGACCTGCTGGTGATCAACGACGACCGCGTCATCGCTGGCAAGGGCTTTGGCCAACACCCTCACCGCGACATGGAAATTTTCAGCTATGTGCTGGAAGGCGCGCTGGAGCACAAGGACACGCTGGGTACCGGCTCGGTGATACGCCCGGGCGATGTGCAATTGATGAGCGCAGGCCACGGCGTGGCCCATAGCGAGTTCAACCACAGCCAGACGCAGCCGGTGCACTTTCTGCAGATCTGGATCGTGCCGAACGTGCAAGGCGCAACACCGCGTTACCAGCAACAGCATTTCAGCGCCGAGGAAAAGCGCGGCAAGCTACGCCTGATCATCTCGCCGGACGGTGCCGAGGGGTCGTTGCAGGTCAGGCAGAATGCGCGGGTGTATGCCGGTTTGTTCGACGGTGACGAACGCGCCACGCTGACCTTGCCGGAAAACCGCCATGCCTATGTGCATGTGGCCCGGGGCAGCATCGAGCTCAATGGGCAACTGCTGAATGAAGGGGATGGCGTGCGGGTCAGGCAGGAACAAATGCTGGAACTGGGTAATGGGGTGGATGCCGAGGTGCTGGTGTTTGACCTGAGGCCGCATGAACTGCCAGGTATGCCATAAACAGGACCGGCCCTTTCGCGGGTTTACCCGCGAAAGGGCCATCAGCCCAAACTCAGGGTTCAAACCCTTCGACAATGATCACCTCTGCCTTCGCCACGCCCTGACGATGGCTGCAGGCCTCCTGATACAGCTCAGACCGGTAGCACGCCACTGCCTGCTCGTACGAATCGAACTCGATCACCACGCTACGCTGAGGGGTAGGCCGCCCTTCCATCGCCTCGCTGCGCCCGCCACGGGCCAGGAAGCGGCCGCCGAACGCCTTGAAGGCAGCCGGGGCGCGCTGGGTGTACTGCTGGTATTGCTCGGGGTCGGTCACGTCCACATGGGCGATCCAATAGGCCTTCATGCGCTGCTCTCCTGTAACGGCGATATTTGTGTATGATGGTATACCATAAAAATCACCCCACCACAGTGAGCGTGCAACATGGCTTTCAACACCATCGAGGAACTTCTCGAGGACTACCGGCAAACGAAGGCGACCTGCTGATCGCCGCCGAGCGTTGCGACGCCCAGGCCATCAATTTCATGGCCCGCGAAGCGCGCGGCCTTATCTGCCTCACCCTGACCGACGAACACTGCCAACGCCTGGGCCTGGAGCAGATGGTACCGGCCAACGGCAGCGTGTTCAGCACGGCATTTACCGTGTCGATCGAAGCAGCCACTGGCGTCACTACCGGCATTTCCGCCGCCGACCGGGCACGCACCGTGGCCGCAGCCATGGCCCCCAACGCCCGCCCCGAAGACCTTGTGCAACCCGGCCACATCTTCCCCCTGCGTGCCCGCGAAGGCGGCGTACTGACTCGCGCCGGCCACACCGAAGCCGGCTGCGACCTGGCCCGCCTGGCCGGCTTCAGCCCGGCCTCGGTGATCGTCGAAGTGCTCAACGACGACCGCCTGGTCACCTATGAAGACCGCATCGAAGGTGGCGTGCACATGGCCATGGTCATGGGTGATATCCGCCGCGAGCAGCCGACCCTGGTACGGGTGCATGTGATCGACCCGCTGCGCGACCTGGTAGGTGCCGAATACGCCGGGCCAGCCAACTGGACGTTATGGGCGGCCTTGCAGAAGGTGGCCGAGGAAGGAGCTGGTGTAGTGGTGATCCTGGCCAACCATGAATCCTCCCAAGCCCTGCTGGAACGCGTACCGCAGCTGACCCAGCCGGTGCGCCCTTATCAGCGCGGGCAATCGAAGGTGTACTCCGAAGTGGGCACCGGGGCACAGATTCTGCAGGACCTGGGCGTGGGCAAGCTGCGCCATCTGGGGCCTCCGCTGAAGTATGCCGGGCTGGCGGGGTATGAACTGGAGGTGGTGCAGAGCATTCCGTTCGAGCCCGGGATGCTCGGCTGAAAACACATAAGCATCTGATTTGGCGGGGCCCTGCGGGGCCCCGCAGCGTTTCTGAACGGGCGGAGTGATGGCCGGTCGCCTCATACCTCTTGCCAAAAGTTTGGAATACCATAATA
>JADHEF010000592.1_pt1 | contig 34864 bp, 28 predicted proteins | sample 8952391 | NCBI WGS metagenome assembly JADHEF01 (sample SAMN16124439, study PRJNA663245) | bioreactor sludge metagenome | isolation source: sludge (nitrite) | place: India:Bengaluru | collected 2019-02-28 | reverse complement strand
CCACCGCATCGGCTTGCGCGATTTTTCCGATGCCGCCGTGGCCGAGCCGTTCGCGTTGCCGCTGGCCGGGATCGAGGCGGCCAAGGCCATCGTGATCTTCGGCAGCAACATTCGTCACGAACTGCCGCTTCTGCACCAGCGCATCCGCAAGGCCGTGCGCAAGGGCGCCAAGGTGTTCGTGGTCAACCCGGTGGATTTCGAATTCACCTTCGACGCTGCAGGCAAGCAGATCGTGGCGCCGTCGGCGCTGGCCGATGCGCTGGCAGACGCAGGCCTGCGCGAGGCGGTATCCGCCGCAGGCAATGCGGTGCTGCTGGTGGGCGCCATTGCCGAGAGCCATCCGCAGGCGTCGGATCTGCGGGCGGCGGCGCGCAATTTTGCTGCCGCCACCGGGGCTGCGCTGTGCCGCATCCCGCAAGGGGCCAATGCGCTCGGCCTGACACGCGCCGGCGTCCTGCCGAGTGCGCATGATGCCGCTGCCATGCTGGCCCAGCCGCGCAAGGCGTACGTGACCTACGGCATCGAGCCGGGCCTGGATTTCGCCGATACCGGCGCGGCCATGCGTGCGCTCGCCGATGCCAAAGTGGTGGCGTTCAGCCACTTTGCCTGCACGTCCACGCGCGATGTCGCCGACGTGATCCTGCCGATCGGTGCGTTGCCCGAGATCGAGGCCACGCTGACCAATCTTGACGGTGTCGAGCAGCAGACGCGTCCGGGTGGCGCGCTGCCGGGCGAAGCCCGTGAAGGCTGGCGCGTGCTGCGTGCGCTGGGCGGCGAACTGCAGTTGCCGGGCTTCGAGTTCACCGATCTGGCCGGCGTGCGCGCCTTGCCGGCCACGGGCGTGGCCGGCATCGCCACCTCGGCCAAGCCGGCGATGGTGGCGGGAGGGCTGGAACTGGCTGCGGTACCGGCCATCTACCGCACCGATGCATTCGTGCGTCGTGCTGCCGCACTGCAGGCGCATCCGCTCAATGTCGCGCCGCGCATCGTGCTGAATCCGGCCGATGCCCAAGCGGCGGCGTTGGCTGAAGGCAAGGTCGCCAAGGTGTCCGCTGCGGCCGGTACCGCAACCTTGCCGGTGTACATCGACGCGCGGGTCGCACCGGGCGTTGCCTGGATCGAAACTGGCCATGGCGCAACCGCGCCGCTGGGTGCTGGCCGAATCACGGTGGTGGCTGCATGAACGAGTTGCTGATCAACGCGGTGGACCCGCTTCACCAGTGGTTTCTGTCGCTGGGTGCCATCGGGCTGGTGCTGTGGCTGCTGATCAAGATCCTGCTGATCGCGGTGCCGGTGATCGTGGTCGTTGCCTTCTACGTGGTATGGGAGCGCAAGCTGATCGGCTGGATGCACGTGCGCCACGGGCCGATGTACGTCGGCATGGGCGTGTTGCAGGCCTTTGCCGACGTGTTCAAGTTGCTGTCCAAGGAAATCGTGGCACCGACCACGGCCAGCAAGGCGATCTATTTCATCGCACCGTTGATCGTGCTGGCGCCGGCTTTCGCGGCGTGGGCGGTGGTGCCGTTCGACTACCAGTTGGTGCTGTCCAACGCCAATGCCGGCTTGTTGTACCTGCTGGCGATGACCTCGATGGGCATCTACGGCATCATCCTGGCCGGCTGGGCGTCGAACTCGAAATACGCTTTCCTCGGCGCGATGCGTGCCTCCGCGCAGATGATCAGCTACGAGATCGCGATGGGCTTCGCGCTGGTGGGCGTGATGATCGCCGCCGGCAGCCTGAACCTGACCGACATCGTGATGGCGCAGAAGGGCAGTTCGGGCCTGTTCGACTGGTTCCTGTTGCCGCTGTTCCCGCTGTTCGTCGTGTACTGGGTATCCGGCGTGGCCGAGACCAACCGTGCACCGTTCGACGTGGTGGAAGGCGAATCGGAAATCGTGGCCGGCCACATGGTCGAGTATTCGGGTGGCGCGTTTGCGCTGTTCTTCCTGGCCGAATACGCCAACATGATCTTGGTCAGTTTCCTGATCTCGCTGTTCTTCCTCGGCGGCTGGCTGAGCCCGATCCAGGGCTGGGTAAGCGCGGATGTTTCGCCGTGGGTTGACTGGGTCTGGAAGGGCGGCTGGCCGTGGCTGCTGCTGAAGGTCGTGTTCTTCATGAGCGCGTACATCTGGTTCCGCGCCAGCTTCCCGCGCTACCGCTACGATCAGATCATGCGGCTGGGCTGGAAGGTCTTCATTCCGCTGACCATCGCGTGGATCGCAGTGACCGCATTGATGGTGTTTTTCGGTGTCATCCAGAAGGGCGTCTGACGTGATGAACAAGATCATCCATTACTTCAAGAGCCTGATGCTGCTGGAGCTTCTCGGCGGCCTGTGGCTGACCTTGAAATACACGTTCCGTCCCAAGTACACGATGATGTACCCGATGGAGAAGTTTCCGCAGTCGCCGCGTTTCCGCGGCCTGCACGCGCTGCGCCGTTATCCCAACGGCGAGGAGCGCTGCATCGCTTGCAAGCTGTGCGAGGCGGTGTGCCCGGCGCTGGCCATCACCATCGACTCGGCCAAGCGAGAGGACGGCACGCGCCGCACCACGCGTTACGACATCGATCTGTTCAAGTGTATCTTCTGCGGCTTCTGCGAAGAGAGTTGCCCGGTGGATTCGATCGTCGAGACGCATGTGCTCGAGTACCACTTCGACAAGCGTGGCCAGAACGTCGTGACCAAGCCGCAGCTGCTCGCCATCGGCGACCGGCTCGAGGCCGAGATCGCCGAACGTCGCGCCGCCGACGCCGCCTACCGCTGAGGTCTCGTGATGGATTGGGTGAATTTCTTCTTCTACGTTTTCTCGGGCATCGCGGTCATTGCTGCGGGCGCGGTAATCAGCGTGCGCAATACGGTGCATGCGGTGCTGGCGCTGATCCTGACGTTCTTCTCCGTCGCCTGCGTGTGGCTGCTGATCGGGGCCGAGTTCCTCGGCGTCGCGCTGGTGCTGGTCTACGTCGGCGCGGTGATGGTGCTGTTCCTGTTCGTGGTCATGATGCTGGATCTGGATACGGACAAGCTGCGGGAGGGTTACGTGCGCTATCTGCCGGTGGGCGTGGTCGTGGCAGTGGCCATGCTGGTGCAGATGTTGTCGCTGATCGGCGTCAAGGCGCGCTCGGCATCGGCTTTGCCGGACAACGCCGCCGCGCTGGCGGCCGACACCTCCAACATCACCTGGCTGGCGCGGACCTTGTTCACCAAGTTCCTGTTGCCGTTCGAATTCGCCGCGTTGATCCTGACCGTGGCAGTGATCGCGGCGGTGATGCTGACCTTGCGCAAGCGCGAGGGCGTGCGCCACCAGAACCCGGGCGAACAGACGATGGTCAAGGCGGCCGACCGCCTGCGCATGGTCAAGATGGATGCCGTGAAGCCGGAAATCGAGACGGCTGCGGCCGCAGATGCTGGGCAGGCCCAGCCGGAGGCGAAGGCATGATCACCCTTGGACATTTGCTGGCGCTCGGCGCGGTGCTGTTCTGCATCAGCCTGGCCGGCATCTTTCTCAACCGAAAGAACATCATCGTGCTGCTGATGTCGATCGAACTGATGCTGCTGTCGGTCAACATCAACTTCGTCGCGTTCTCGCGCCAGTTGGGCGACCCGGCCGGGCAGCTGTTCGTGTTCTTCATCCTGACCGTGGCGGCCGCCGAATCGGCCATCGCGCTGGCGATCCTGGTCGCCTTGTTCCGTACACGGCACACGATCAATGTCGCCGAAATCGACACGCTGAAGGGTTGACGCACCGATGACAGGCATGGAAATCACCCTTTCGAAGAGCGTGCTGCTCGGCGTCGTGCTGGCGCCGCTGGCGGGCAGCCTGATTGCCGGCTTGCTTGGCAAGCAGGTCGGACGCAAGGGCGCGCAGTACGCCACGATCCTCGGCGTGGCCATCAGCTGTGCGCTGTCGTGCTACACGCTGTATCAGTTGCTGGCGCTGGGCGCCTCGCCGTTCAACGAGAACATCTACACCTTCTTCGATGTCGGCCATTACTCGGCCCATGTCGGCTTCATGGTCGACCGCCTGACTGCGATGATGATGGTCGTGGTCACCTTCGTGTCGCTGCTGGTGCACGTGTACACCATCGGCTACATGGAGGATGACCCGGGTTACCAGCGCTTCTTCAGCTACATCTCGCTGTTCACCTTCTCGATGCTCACCCTCGTGATGAGCAACAACTTCATGCAGCTGTTCTTCGGCTGGGAAGCGGTGGGTCTGGTGTCGTACCTGTTGATCGGTTTCTGGTTCAAGAAGCCGACCGCGATCTTCGCCAACTTGAAGGCCTTCGTGATCAACCGCGTCGGCGACTTCGGCTTCTTGCTGGGCATCGCGGCGGTGCTGTGGGTGTTCGGCACGCTGGACTACGCCACCGTCTTCGCCAACGCACCGCTGCTCAAGGGCGTGACCGTGCAGATCCTGCCGGGCCACACTTGGGAGCTGTCCACGGTGATCTGTGTCTGCCTGTTCATCGGCGCGATGGGCAAGTCCGCGCAGGTGCCTTTGCACGTCTGGCTGCCCGACTCGATGGAAGGCCCGACCCCGATTTCGGCACTGATCCACGCCGCGACGATGGTGACCGCTGGTATCTTCATGGTCACCCGCATGTCCCCGCTGTTCCAGCTTTCGGAAACAGCGATGAACTTCATCTTGTTCATCGGCGCGACCACGGCCTTCTTCACCGGCTTGATCGGCATCGTGCAGAACGACATCAAGCGCGTGGTCGCGTACTCGACGCTGTCGCAGCTGGGTTACATGTTCGTCGCGCTGGGTGTGTCGGCCTATTCTGCGGCGGTGTTCCACCTGATGACCCACGCTTTCTTCAAGGCGTTGCTGTTCCTGGCTGCCGGTTCGGTGATCATCGGCATGCATCACGAGCAGGACATGCGCAAGATGGGCGGCCTGTACAAGTACATGCCGGTCACCTATGCCACCAGTCTGATCGGCACGCTTGCCTTGGTCGGCATGCCGTTCTTCAGCGGGTTCTATTCGAAGGACAGCATCATCGAGGCCGTCGGCCATCACGCACACGTAGCCAACAACTGGATTGCCACCTATGGCTACTGGTCGGTGCTGGCCGGCGTCGTGGTGACCAGTTTCTACAGCTTCCGCCTCCTGTTTTTGACCTTCCACGGCAAGGAGCGCTTCCGCGAGATCCATCACGAGGATGCGCATCGCCACGATGCGCACGGCCATCATGGCGCACACGTGCCGCACGAGTCGCCGTGGGTGGTGACCCTGCCGCTGGTGCTGCTGGCGATCCCGTCGATCGCGATCGGTTTCTTCACCATCGGCCCGATGCTGTTCGGTACCGACTGGTCCGGGCATAACCAGAAGCTGCCATTCTTCCTCGGCATCGTCGATCTGCTTGATCCGTCGATGGACACGATGGCGGCGCTGAAGGAAGAGTTCCACGGGCCGCTGGCCTTTGCCCTGCACGGGTTCGCGGGCTTGCCGTTCTGGCTGATGCTGATCGGTCTGGCACTGGCGGCGCTGCTGTACCTGGTGCTCTCGCCGGAATGGCCGACCAAGCTGCGCCGTGCGTTCGCGCCGCTGGTCAGCGTGCTGGAAAACAAGTACGGCATGGACGCGCTGTGGATCGGCGGCTTCGCCGGCGGCAGCGTCAAGCTTGGCAAGGTGTTCCGCTTCATCGACACGAAGATCGTCGATGGCGTGCTGGTCAACGGCAGCGTGCGAGTGGTCGATCTGGCCTCGAACCTGCTGCGCCGTACCCAGTCCGGCTATCTCTACCACTATGCCTTCGCGATGATTCTCGGCCTGATCGTTCTGATGGCCGCGTTGATGCGCTTCTGGCACTGAACCAACTGTACGGGAAGACGTCGTGGCAAACCTGCCTTTGTTGAGTGTCCTGATCTGGTTGCCGATCCTCGGCGCCGTTGCGGTGTTGGCCATGGGGAATGGCCGGGCCGTGGCTGCCCGCTGGCTTGGTCTGGCCGTGGCCGTGCTGACGTTCGGGCTCAGCCTGCTGTTACTGACCGGATTCGACCATGCCAATCCCGGCATGCAGTTCGTCGAGACGCATGCGTGGATCCCCGCGTACAAGATCGGTTACAACCTCGGCGCCGACGGCATCGCGGTGGCGCTCATCCTGTTGAACACGCTGGTGACGATCCTTGCGTTGATCGGCGCATGGCGTTCGGTCGAGAAGCGTGTCAGCCAGTATGTGGCGGCATTTCTGATCCTTTCCGGCGTGACCACCGGCATCTTCGCCGCGACGGACGCGATCCTGTTCTACGTGTTCTTCGAGGCCATGCTGATCCCGATGTTCCTGATCATCGGTATCTGGGGCGGTCCGCGCCGCATCTATGCGGCGATGAAGTTCTTCATCTATACCTTCCTCGGTTCGGTGTTCATGCTGGTGGGCCTTGTCTACCTGTACATGAAGGGCGGCAGTTTTCAGCTGGCGGACCTGTATGCACTGCCGCTGAGCATGAAGGAGCAGACTTGGTTGTTCTTCGCCTTCCTGATCGCCTTTGCGGTCAAGGTGCCGATGTTCCCGGTGCATACCTGGCTGCCGGATGCCCACGTGGAGGCGCCGACCGCCGGTTCGGTGATCCTGGCTGCCATCGCGCTGAAGATCGGCGGTTACGGCCTGCTGCGTTTCAACCTGCCGATCGTGCCGGATGCCGGTGACTATTGGGCATGGCTTGTGATCGCCTTGTCGCTGATCGCGGTGGTCTATGTCGGCCTGGTGGCGCTGGTGCAGGACGACATGAAGAAGCTGGTGGCGTATTCGTCGGTCGCACACATGGGCTTCGTCACCTTGGGCGTGTTCGTCGCCTTTGGCCTGGTCCGCCAGTTCGGCAACATCGATGCGGGCCGGCTGGCCCTGCAGGGTGCGATGGTGCAGATGATTTCGCACGGTTTCGTGTCAGGCGCGATGTTCTCCTGCATCGGCGTGCTGTACGACCGCATGCATACGCGCCAGATCAAGGATTACGGCGGCGTGGTCAACACCATGCCGTGGTTTGCCACTTTCGCGATGCTGTTCTTCATGGCCAACGCCGGCCTGCCGGGCACCAGCGGTTTCGTCGGTGAATTCATGGTGATCCTGGCCAGTTTCCAGCAGCAGCCGTTGATTGCCTTTGCTGCGGCTACCACGCTGATCATCGGTGCGGGTTACACGCTGTGGCTGTACAAGCGGGTTTTCTTCGGCGAAGTCGGCAATGCCCACGTCGCCGAGTTGAAGGACATCAACGGCCGCGAAACGCTGGTGCTGGGCATTTTCGCCGCCGCCGTGCTGGTGCTGGGTTTCTATCCCAAGCCGCTGACCGACCTGATGGAGCCCTCGATCGCACAACTGGCCTCGCAACTGGCCGCCAGCAAGCTGCTGTAAGGAATGACGATGACTGCGCCGCTTACCGCTTCCATGCCGGCTGCCGCTGATGCGCTGCCGCTGCTTCCCGAGATCGTGCTGGTCGCCGGCGCATTCGCGCTGCTGATCCTCGACCTGTTCATCGACAAGCCCCACAAGATCGTCACCCAGACGATTTCGGTGGGCCTGCTGCTGGCCGTGCTGGGCATGGTGCTGGCTGGTTGCGGCGGCCATGGCGTGGTGTTCGACGGCATGTTCGTCCGCGATGTCGCGTCGGACGTGATGAATGCCGCGATCCTCGGCGTCACCGCGCTGGCGATGGTGTATTCGTGGTCCTACCTGCGCGAGCGCGATCTGTTCCAGGGCGAGATCCCGGTGCTGGTGCTGTTTGCCACGGCCGGCATGATGATGATGGTCTCGGCCGGCAGCCTGCTGCTGGTGTATCTGGGTCTTGAGCTTCTGGCGCTGTGTTCGTATGCGCTGGTGGCGTTGGATCGCGACAACGGTCGCGCCACCGAGGCGGCGATGAAGTACATCGTGCTCGGTTCGCTGGCTTCGGGGCTGCTGCTGTACGGCATGTCGCTGGTCTACGGTGCGACCGGCACGCTGATGCTCGACGGCATCCATGCCGCCATCGCCGGCTCCGACCGCACCCTGCTGCTGACCGGTACCGTCTTCATGATCGCCGGCGTTGCCTTCAAGCTTGGCGCCGCGCCGTTCCACATGTGGCTGCCCGACGTGTATCAGGGCGCCCCGACGCCGGTGACGCTGTTCGTCAGTTCGGCGCCCAAGTTGGCCGCGTTCGGCATGGCGTTCCGCTTGCTCGAAGACGGCGTGGGCCCGCTTTCCGGCCAATGGCACCTGCTGGTGGCCGGCCTGGCGGTGGCATCGCTGGCCATCGGCAACCTGATGGCGCTGGTGCAGACCAATCTCAAGCGCATGCTGGCGTACTCCACCGTTTCGCACATCGGCTTCCTGTTGCTGGGTCTGTCGGCGGGTACGCCCGACGGCTATGCTTCAGCACTGTTCTACGTGATCAGCTATGCGGTGATGTCGACGGCTTCGTTCGGCGCCATCATCGTGCTGTCGCGCAAGGGATTCGAGGCGGATACGCTGGACGACTTCAAGGGATTGAATGCGCGTGATCCGTGGATGGCACTGATGGTGTTGTTCGTGATGACCTCGCTGGCCGGCGTGCCGCCGTTGCTGGGCTTCTGGGCCAAGCTGTCGGTGCTCCGTGCCGCAGTGCAGGCTGACATGCTGTGGATGGCCATCGTTGGCGTGGTGTTCGCGGTGATCGGCGCGTTCTATTACCTGCGCGTGCTGAAGGTGATGTACTTCGACGAACCGGTGGGGCATGCGGTGGATGGCAAGCGCCACCCGGTGCTTGGCGTGGTGTTTGCGCTGAATGCCATTGGTCTGCTGGCGATGGGCCTGGCGTGGAACCCGCTGATGCAGTGGTGCATGCGCGCCTTCGCCGACCTGCATTGAAAATTTTTTGCGAAAGGGCTTGCATGGAACGATGCAAGTTGCCATAATCTCACTCCTCTGCTGCGGGGTGGAGCAGTCTGGCAGCTCGTCGGGCTCATAACCCGAAGGTCGCAGGTTCAAATCCTGCCCCCGCTACCACACAAACCTGCCACGGCAGGTGCGGCAGAAGAAACGGCAGCTCAGGCTGCCGTTTCGTTTTTCAGGGTCTGGCGCCCGGTTGTCACGGTTGAGGGTCAATCCCTATAATCCGACGACTCTTCGGTGCGTCCGGCAGTGACCGGCGCCCGTTGCCAGGGTTCCGGGCCGGCCTAGCCGGCGCGCGCGCGATCCGTCTTCCGGGTTGCGCGGGCTTGATCCGGATGTCTTATCGGACAGGGGCCCATTGGGCCCCTTGTCTTTTTCCAGCCAAGGTTTTGTCCGGATCGATGATTCGGACCGGCAGCAAGCAGCAGGTGACATGTGAGCGACAAGGCAACCGAAGTTTCGAGATTGCTCGCCCCGACCGTGGAGTCGCTGGGGCTGGAGTTGCTCGGCATCGAGTATCTGCCGGCACCGGGCGGTGCCACGCTGCGCCTTTACATCGATGTGCCCCATGCCGAATGGGATGTCCGCACGGTGACCATCGACGATTGCGAGCGGGTGAGCAGGGAAGTGTCGGCCCAGCTCGACGTCGAGGATCCGATTTCCGGCAATTACACGCTCGAGGTCTCTTCGCCCGGTGTGGACCGGCCCTTGTTCACGGTCGAGCAGTTCGCGCGGCATGCCAGTGAACAGGCCAAGGTCGTGCTGCGCCTGGCGCAGGACGGGCGGCGCCGTTTCGAAGGGCGGATCGTCGGCGTGGAAGACGCGAATGTCGTCTTCGAGGTCGAAGGCGCCGCCGCGCCGCTGACGGTCGCATTCGACAACATCGACAAGGCGCGCCTCGTGCCGGATTGGGCCGCATTGGGGCTGGCCCCGCAGAAGCCTGGGGCGGGCAAGGGAAATGGAAAGTCCGGGCGCAAGCCGTCCGGTGGCAAGAAACCAACCAACAAGCCGGCGGCATCCGAGCCGCACGCGGAGTGAGCAGATGAGCAAGGAACTGTTGCTGGTAGTCGATGCGGTGGCCAACGAGAAGGGTGTGCCGCGCGAAGTGATCTTCGAGGCCATCGAAGCCGCGCTCGCTTCGGCTGCCAAGAAGCGCTATCCCGATCAGGACGTGCTGGCTCGCGTGTCGATCGACCGCAAGGACGGCAGCTATGAAACCTTCCGTCGCTGGGAGGTGGTGCCGGACGAGGTGGTGATGGAGTCGCCGGATCGCCAGATCCGCCTGATGGATGCCGTCGACGAGGCCGATGGCGTCGAGGTCGGCGATTACATCGAAGAGCAGATCGAGAACCCGGATTTCGGCCGCATCGCCGCGCAGGCCGCCAAGCAGGTGATCGTGCAGCGCGTGCGTGAAGCCGAGCGCCAGCAGGTCGTGGACGCATGGGCGGACCGCGTGGGCGAGCTGATCACCGGCGTGGTCAAGCGCGTGGAGCGCGGCAACGTATACGTCGACCTTGGCGGCAACGCCGAAGGTTTCATCCCGAAGGACAAGGGCATTCCGCGCGACATCGTGCGCGCCGGCGACCGCATTCGCGGTTATCTGGCCGAAGTGCGCAGCGAACCGCGCGGCCCGCAGCTGTTCATCAGCCGTGCCGCCCCGGAGTTCATGATCGAGCTGTTCAAGCTCGAAGTGCCGGAAGTCGGCCAGGGCTTGGTCGAGATCAAGGCCTGCGCGCGCGATCCGGGCGACCGCGCCAAGATCGCCGTGCTGGCTCACGACACCCGTACCGATCCGATCGGCGCCTGCATCGGCATGCGCGGTTCGCGCGTCCAGGCGGTGAGCAACGAGCTCAATGGCGAGCGTGTGGACATCGTGCTGTGGAACGACAATCCGGCCAATTTCGTCATCAATGCGATGGCTCCTGCCGAGGTGCAGTCGATCATCGTCGATGAGGAAAAGCACTCGATGGATCTGGCCGTGGCCGAGGACCGGCTGGCCCAGGCCATCGGCAAGGGTGGGCAGAACGTGCGTCTGGCCAGCCGCTTGACCGGGTGGCAGCTCAACGTGATGACCGCCGACCAGGTGCAGGCCAAGAGCGAGGCCGAGCAGACCGTCGCGCGCCAGCTGTTCATGGACAAGCTGGAAGTGGACGAGGAAATCGCGGCCATCCTGGTGGGCGAGGGCTTCGGCACGGTCGAGGAAATCGCCTACGTGCCGGTCGGCGAGCTGCTGGCGGTGGAGGGCTTCGACGAGGACATCGTCGAGGAACTGCGTGCCCGCGCCCGCGACGTGCTGCTCAATGAAGCACTGGCGGTCGAGGAGGGGGCCGGCCCGACCGAAGACCTGCTGGCGCTGGACGGCATGGACGACGACACCGCCCATGCGCTGGCCGCGCACGGCGTGCGCACCAGCGAGGACTTGTCCGACCTGGCGGCCGACGAAGTGGTCGAATTCGGCATCGAGGGCTTGGACGAGCAGCGCGCCGCTGCATTGATCCTGGCGGCCCGCGCCGAGGAAATCGCAAGGCTGGAACGCGGGGAATGACCCCCGCTTCCTCCGCTCCAAGCGCCCGGCCCGCCATGGCGCGCTAGAATTGACGCCTTGGCATCCCCGGATGCCCGAACGAAACACACAGGATTCGAATGTCGCAGGAAACCACCATTCGCAAGCTCGCCGAACTGGTCAACACGCCGGTCGAGAAACTGCTCGAACAGCTGGCCGAGGCCGGCATGAAGTTCAGCGGTCCCGACCAAGCCGTGACCAGTACCGAGAAGATGAAATTGCTCGGCTTCCTGCGGCGGACCAAGAGCAGTGCCGACGAGGTCGCGGAAGACGCGTCTTCACCGAAGAAGATCACGCTGAGCCGCCGCAAGGTGCAGGAAGTGACCGTCAACGCCGGCCGCAGCAAGACCACCGTGGCCGTCGAGGTGCGTCAGAAGCGCACCTACGTCAAGCCGGAAGGCGGTGCGGCAGCGTCCAAGGGGCGCGTCGGCGATGATCGCGAGGAAATCCTCCGCAAGCTCGAGGAGTCGCGCCAACGCAATCTGGCCGAGCAGCAGCACCTTGCCGAAGTAGACCGTGCCCGTGCGGAAGAGCGCGCACGTCGCGAAGCCGAAGTGGCCGCCGAGCGCCAGCGCATCGAGGCCGAACGCAAGGCAGCCGAAGAAGCGGCCCGTCCGGAAGCCGGCACTGCCGCGGATGCGTCCGCCGCGCGTCCACGCGCAACCGTTGCACGCCCGGCCGCAGGCAAGCCCGCGCCGGCGGCGCCAGCCAAGGCGCCCGCACGTACCGATGACCGCAATGCCGCCAAGCACCGTCCGCGTGGTTCGCACGCGATGGTGGCCGGTGTGGAGGACGACGATGCCGCCAGCCGTTTCGCCGGCAAGTTGCATCTGTCGGCCGGCGATCGTGCGCGGCGTCCTGCCGGCGGCAAGGGTCGCACGGCCGGCAAGCCGCCGCGCCGCCAGTTCGAGCAGTCGCGCAGTGGCGGCGGTTCGCACGGTTTCGAGCGTCCGACCGCGCCGGTGGTGCGCGAGGTTGCCATCGGCGATGCCATCACCGTGGGTGATCTTGCGCAGAAGCTCGCCCTCAAGGGGGGCGAGGTGGTCAAGGCGCTGTTCAAGATGGGCGTGATGGCCACCATCACCCAGACCATCGATTTCGATACCGCCGCACTGGTGACCGAGGAGCTCGGCCACAAGGCGGTGCGTGCCAGCGACAACGATGCCGAAAGCGAACTGCTGGCGCGGACCGAGGATGTGCAGGCCGATGCCCAGCCGCGTCCGCCGGTGGTCACCATCATGGGTCACGTCGATCACGGCAAGACCTCGCTGCTGGATTACATCCGCCGCACCAAGGTGGCTTCGGGCGAGGCGGGTGGCATCACCCAGCACATCGGTGCCTACCACGTCGAAACCGCCAAGGGCGTGATCAGTTTCCTCGATACCCCGGGCCACGCGGCGTTCACCGCGATGCGTGCCCGCGGCGCCAAGATCACCGACATCGTGGTGCTGGTGGTGGCCGCCGACGACGGTGTGATGCCGCAGACCATCGAGTCGGTCCAGCAGGCCAAGGCGGCCGGCGTGCCACTGATCGTGGCGGTCAACAAGATCGACAAGTCCGGTGCCGATCCGTTGCGCGTCAAGAACGAGTTGCTTGCGCAGGATGTGGTGGCCGAGGAATTCGGTGGCGATACCCAGTTCGTCGAGCTGTCGGCCAAGACCGGTCAAGGCGTGGACGAACTGCTCGACGCGATCTCGCTGCAGGCCGAGGTGCTGGAACTGAAGGCCCCGCGCGAAGGTCGCGCCAGCGGTGTGGTGCTGGAGTCCTCGCTGGACAAGGGCCGTGGCCCGGTTGCGACGGTGCTGGTCCAGCAGGGCCAGTTGAAGAAGGGCGACTACCTCGTGTGCGGCATCCAGTACGGCCGCGTGCGTGCGCTGTTCGACGAGACCGGTGGACAGCCGGAATCGGCCGGTCCGTCGATCCCGGTGCAGGTGCTGGGCTTGTCGGGCGTGCCCGATGCCGGCGACGATTTCGTCGTGGTCGACGACGAGCGTCTGGCCAAGAGCGTGGCCCAGCAGCGCGAGACCAAGAAGCGCGAGTCGCGCTTGGTCAAGCAGGCCGGCAACCGCATGGAAGACATCATGGCCCAGATGGGTCAGGGTGAAGAGCAGCAGGTGCTCAACCTGCTGATCAAGGCCGACGTGCAGGGTTCGGTGGAAGCGTTGAAGCAGTCGCTGGTGGCGTTGTCCAACGAGCAGATCCGCATCAACGTGATCCACGCCGGCGTCGGCGGCATCACCGAGTCGGATGCCAACTCGGCCGTCGCCTCCAAGGCCACGGTGATCGGCTTCAACGTGCGTGCCGATGCCTCTGCGCGCAAGATCATCGAAGCCAACAGCGTGGACTTGCGCTACTTCTCGATCATCTACGATGTGATCGACCAGGTGAAGCAGGTGGCTTCCGGTCTGCTCGGCGTGGAAATCCGCGAGGAAATCATCGGTACCGCCGAGGTGCGCGACGTGTTCCGCAGCTCCAAGTTCGGTGCCGTCGCAGGCTGCATGGTCATCGAGGGCGTGGTCAAGCGGAACAAGCCGATCCGCGTGCTGCGCGACAGCACCGTCATCTTCGAGGGCGAGCTGGAGTCGCTGCGCCGCTTCAAGGAGAACGTGGACGAGGTCCGCAGCGGCACCGAGTGCGGCATCGGCGTGAAGGCCTACGACGACGTCAAGGCCGGCGACCACATCGAGTGCTTCGAGCGCATCGAGGTCCAGCGCACGCTGTGACCTTCACGTGCGGCCCGGTGGCGACATCGGGCCGCACGCCGCCATCACTTCAAACGGAACATCCATGCCGCAGAAATCCTTCCACCGTACCGACCGCGTTTCCGCCCAGCTCCGCCGCGAACTCGGCTTGCTGGTGCACGCCGCCGTGCGCGAGCACGGGCTGCCCTCGGTCAGCGTGTCGGACGTGGAAGTCACCCGCGACCTGGCTCATGCCAAGGTGTTTTTCACCGCACTGCAGGGCGAGCGTTCGGCCGAGGCGCTGGCGGGCTTGAAGGAGCTCGCGCGCGACCTGCGCATGGAACTGGCACGCGCGATGAAACTGCGCCACGTGCCCGAATTGCACTTCGTCTACGACGACTCGGTCGACCGCGGCGAGCGCATCGAAACCCTGTTGCGCGATAACCCCGTCGCAGGCGATTGAAGGCACCGTGTGGTGTTCCACCCGGTTCCGTCCGGGCAGGGAGTGCGCCGCGAGGATGCGTTTGTCGGTTCATGACGCGGGTTTCCGCATCGGTCATGGATTCATCCCGGATGCAGGCCGGGCCTTCATCAAGTTGCAGCGTCGCCCTTGCATTGCCATGCATGGCACAAGTCCGGTGACGGTCTCCGTCTCCCGGTTTTTCCGTTTCAGTCCCCCGGTATTTTCGAACACGCGATGCAGACCCCGCGCCAGAAGATCGTCTTCCGCCGTCTGGACGGCATCCTGCTGCTCGACAAGCCGCAAGGCATGAGTTCGAATGCCGCCCTGCAGCTTGCCAGACGCCTGTTCCGTGCGGAGAAGGGCGGGCATACCGGCAGCCTTGATCCCTTGGCCACGGGTCTGTTGCCTCTGTGTTTCGGTGAGGCGACCAAGATTGCGGGCCTGTTGCTGGGTTCGGCCAAGGCTTACGAGGCAGGCATCCGGCTCGGCGTGGTCACCGATACCGACGATGCCGACGGGCAGGTGCTGCGCGAGCGTGCCGTGCCCATGCTCGACGACGCGGCGATACGGGCGGTACTGGCGCCGTTCATCGGTCGCATCCGCCAGCGTGCGCCGGTGTATTCCGCGCTCAAGCAGGGTGGCGAGCCGCTGTACGCCAAGGCGCGCCGGGGGGAGGCCATCGAAGCGCCGGAGCGCGAGGTGGAGGTGCAGGCCATCGATCTGCTCGGGCGAGATGGTGCCGATCTGCGCCTGCGGGTGACTTGCGGTTCGGGCACCTACATTCGCAGCATCGCGCGCGATCTGGGCGAGGCACTCGGTTGCGGCGCGCACATCACCGCACTGCGGCGTTTGTGGGTGGAGCCGTTCATGCAGCCGGCGATGCATCGGCTGGATGAATTGGAGGCGATGGACGAAGCGGGGCGAGCGGCGTGCCTGTTGCCGCTGGCTGCCGGGTTGGCCGGATTCCGGCAGGTCAGGCTCGATGCGGAGCCGGAAAGCCGGTTCAGGCAGGGCCAGCGCCTGCGTCTGCCTGCTGCCGATGCCTCGGTTGACGGGCTGGTGGCCGTGTGCGGGCCGGACGGCGTGGCCGGATTGGGCCGGGTTTCGGCCGGCCTGCTGGCACCGCAGCGTCTGTTCAACCTGCCCGGGGGCGATGCAAGTCGTTGAACTTGTTTGCGGCAGGGCGCTCCGTTACAATTTTGCAGCCCTTGTGGGGGCAGTCCTTGCGCCATTCCGGCGCGTATCCATCAACGGCGAGTCATGCGGTGCGTCACGCACGTTCCTGCCGGCTTCGCATCTCCGAGAAAAAAGCATGTCCATCGACACCCAGAAAATCATTGCCGACAATGCCCGCGGCCAAGGTGACACCGGTTCGCCGGAAGTGCAGGTTGCCCTGCTGACCGCGCGCATCGAGCTGCTGACCGGCCACTTCAAGGTCCACAAGAAGGACCACCACAGCCGCCGCGGCCTGCTGCAGATGGTCAACAGCCGCCGCAGCCTGCTCGACTACCTCAAGAAGAAGGACGTCGAGCGCTACAAGGCGCTGATCGAGAAACTCGGCCTGCGTCGCTGATCGAATACCCCGCCGCGGCGCAGCGATGCGCCGCGGTTTCGTTTTTGCAGCATCGAACTCCGGCCGGGACATCCGGCCAGCCGTCGGCGGCAGGGGCCGCAGGCGGTCCAACAGACACAGACAGCCTCATCCAAGGAACCCACGTGGCAAAGATCACCAAAACCTTCCAGTACGGCAAGCACACCGTCACCCTGGAAACCGGCGAGATCGCTCGCCAGGCCAGCGGTGCCGTCATCGTCAAGATGGACGACACCGTGTTGCTGGTCACCGCCGTTGCCGCCAAGAGCGCGCGCGAAGGCCAGGATTTCTTCCCGCTGACCGTCGACTACCAGGAAAAGTTCTACGCCGGTGGCCGCATTCCCGGTGGCTTCTTCAAGCGCGAAGGCCGCCCGACCGAGCACGAGACCCTGATCTCGCGTCTGATCGACCGTCCGATCCGCCCGTTGTTCCCCGATGACTACAAGAACGAGATCCAGATCATCGCCACGGTGATGTCGCTGAATCCGGAAATCCCGGGCGACATCGCCGCACTGATCGGTGCTTCGGCCGCGCTGTCGCTGGCCGGCACCCCGTTCAAGGGCCCGATCGGTGCCGCCAAGGTCGGCTACAAGGACGGCCAGTACCTGCTGAACCCGACCGTGTCTGAGCTGGCCGATTCGCAGTTGGAGCTGGTCGTGGCCGGTACGTCCAATGCCGTGCTGATGGTCGAGTCCGAAGCCGCATTGCTGAGCGAGGACGTGATGCTGGGCGCGGTGATGTTCGGTCATCGCGAGATGCAGAAGGTCATCAACGCGATCAACGAGCTGACCGTCGAAGCCGGCACCAAGCCGAGCGAGTGGACGGCCCCGGCCAAGAACGAGGCCCTTATCGCCGCGCTGAAGGATGCCGTCGGCGGCAAGCTGGCCGACGCCTTCCAGATCCGCGACAAGCTGCAGCGCCGCGACGCCATTGCCGCAGTCAAGGCTGACGTGGTCGAGTCGCTGGCCGGTCGCCTCGAAGCCGAGGGCTGGGACAAGGCCGAGCTGTCCAAGGAATTCGGCGAGCTCGAATACCACACCATGCGCGACGCCGTGCTGTCCACCAAGGTCCGCATCGACGGCCGTGCGCTGGACCAGGTGCGCCCGATCACCGTGAAGGCCGGCGTGCTGCCGCGCACCCACGGGTCGGCGATGTTCACCCGCGGCGAGACCCAGGCCATTGTGGTCACCACGCTGGGTACCGCCCGCGACGGCCAGATCATCGATGCCGTGTCCGGCGAGTACAAGGACAACTTCCTGTTCCATTACAACTTCCCGCCCTACTCGGTGGGCGAGTGCGGCCGCTTCGGCGCGCCCAAGCGCCGCGAGATCGGCCATGGCCGCCTGGCCAAGCGCGGCGTGCTGGCCGTGATGCCGACGATGGAGGAGTTCCCGTACACCGTCCGCGTCGTCTCGGAAATCACCGAGTCGAACGGCTCTTCGTCGATGGCCTCGGTGTGCGGCTCCTCGCTGTCGCTGATGGACGCCGGCGTGCCGGTGAAGGCTCCGGTGGCCGGCATCGCGATGGGTCTGGTGAAGGAAGGCGGCAACTTCGTCGTGCTGTCGGACATCCTGGGTGACGAAGACCACCTCGGCGACATGGACTTCAAGGTGGCCGGCACGTCCGAAGGCGTGTCCGCGCTGCAGATGGACATCAAGATCGACGGCATCACCGAAGAGATCATGAAGACCGCGCTGGCCCAGGCCAAGGCCGGCCGTCTGCACATCCTCGGTGAAATGTCCAATGCCCTGACCACCCCGCGTTCGGAGCTGAGCGAGTTCGCTCCGCGCCTGCTGACGATCAAGATCCACCCGGACAAGATCCGCGAAGTGATCGGCAAGGGCGGCGCCACCATCCAGGGCATCACCAAGGAAACCGGTACCCAGATCGACATCCAGGACGACGGCACCATCGTCATCGCTTCGGTCAATGCCGCTGCCGCGCAGGCCGCCAAGGCGCGCATCGAGCAGATCACCTCGGACGTCGAGCCGGGCCGCATCTACGAAGGCAAGGTCGCCAAGATCATGGACTTCGGTGCCTTCGTGACGATCCTGCCGGGCAAGGACGGCTTGGTCCACGTCTCGCAGATTTCCAACGAACGCGTCGAGAAGGTCAGCGACGTGCTCAAGGAAGGCGACGTGGTCAAGGTCAAGGTGCTGGAAGTGGACAAGCAGGGCCGCATCCGCCTGTCGATGAAGGCCGTGGCCGAAGGCGAGGGCGTCAGCGCGGAGTAATCGCTCCGGGCTGTTCTGCCACGAGGAAAGGCGGGCTTCGGCCCGCTTTTCTTTTTCCGGCATTCGGCCGGATAAACAAAAAACGTCCAATGCCGGCGATTTTCATCGGGGCTGCATGGCAATGCTCTAAAATCGGCGTCAGATCCGGGTAAAGGAAGGTCCGGTATCGAATCCGCCCATTCCATCAATCCCGAATCTCCATGAGTGAGTTGAACATGACGAATCTTTCTATCATTGCCGAGGCCAAGGCCAAGCTGGCAGAAGAGCTGCGCAAGCTCGAAGAACAGGAAGCCCAGCTGCGTCAGCAGCAGGCCAGCAATGCCTTTGCCGACGTGATGACGCTTTTGCACGATTACGCACCTCATTTCAGCGGCAAGCAGAAATCCGAAATCGCGGCACTGATCGGTGCCGGCGAAACCCGCGTTCGCGGCGAATCCAAACCGGCCAAGCGTGAAGTCGCTCCGAAATACTGGTTGCCGCACAGCGGTGAAACCTGGACCGGCCGTGGCCGCACGCCGCGTGCATTCGTGGCCTGGGAAGGCACCGCTGCCTACAAGGAATGGAAGGCCAAGCATCCGGACGAGAAATTCCCGGCCTTCCCGGGCTGATCACCGCCGGAGTGGCTTTGTGCGGGGGCAACATGCACGCCCCGCATCGGGCTTTTCCCCGGAACCATCGGGTTGCATCGGGAGAGCTGGCGCGGGCAGCGTGGTTGGGTGATGCCCGCGCGGGTTCTCGAAGGAAGTGCTTGGCTTTCATGCGCGCAAGCGGTTAAAATGCGCGTCTCGCGTGGGGCGGTAGCTCAGCTGGGAGAGCGTCGCGTTCGCAATGCGAAGGTCGGGAGTTCGATCCTCCTCCGCTCCACCACTTGTCCAGCACGGAACGGCACGTCTTCGACGTGCCGTTTTCGTTTTTGCACGTTGCATCCGGATCCTTGCAATCGTGACATTCAGCGCGTGCGGGACGGCAAGGCGCTAAGCTGCCTGCCCCGTCGCCGTGGCGACGTTGCTAGCCATTGCGATACATGTTTCCGATTTCCGTTTCCGACAGTCATGTCGTCGGCGATACCTCGCAACCGCTTTGGGAAGAGACCATCGGCGCGCATCTCGCGCGGGTGGCGGCCACATGGCCCGAACACGCCGCCCTGATCGTGCCGCAGCAGAACGTGCGGCTGAACTGGTGCGAGCTGGACGCCGCCGTCACCCGGCTCGCCGCCGGTCTGCTCGGACTGGGCCTCGAACCCGGGGAGCGCATCGGCATCTGGTCGATGAACCGTGCCGAATGGGTGCTGGCCCAGTTCGCCACGGCACGCGCCGGGCTGGTGCTGGTCAACATCAACCCGGCTTATCGCAGCCACGAGCTGGAATACGCGTTGTCGATGGTGGATTGTCGCGCCCTGATTCTCGCGCGCAACTTCAAGACCTCCGATTACCCGGCGATCCTGCGCGAGCTGGCGCCGGAGCTGGAAAATTGCGCGCCGGGCCAATTGCAGGCCGCGCGTCTGCCGGCGTTGCGCCACGTCATCGTGCTGGGCGAAGGCGGGGACGTGCCCGGCTGCTGGCGTTTCGATGCGCTGGCCGCCTGCGGCGACGCCGACGCGCTGGCGCGCGTGGAGGCCTTGCAGGCCACGTTGACGCCGGACGATGCGATCAACATCCAGTTCACTTCCGGCACCACGGGGTCTCCCAAAGGCGCCACGCTGACCCACCGCAACATTCTCAACAACGGCCGTTTCATCGGTGATTGCATGCGACTGGGCGAGCACGACCGGCTGTGCATCCCGGTGCCGTTCTACCATTGCTTCGGCATGGTGCTGGGCAACATGGCCTGCATGACGCACGGCGCGTGCATGGTGGTGCCCGGCGAAGGCTTCGACCCCTTGCTCACGTTGCGCACGGTGCAGGACGAGCGCTGCACGGCGCTGCACGGCGTGCCGACGATGTTCATCGCGATGCTCGACCATCCGCGCTTCGCGGGCTTCGACCTGAGCACGCTGCGCACCGGCATCATGGCCGGTTCCACCTGCCCGGTGGAGGTGATGCGGCGAGTGATCGAGCAGATGAACATGCGCGACATCACGATTGCCTACGGCATGACCGAAACCAGCCCGGTCAGCTTCCAGACCGTGCCGGAAGACCCGTTCGAGCGGCGCGTGGATTCGGTCGGGCGCATCCAGCCCCATCTTGAGGTGCGCGTGGTCGACGGCGATGGCCACACGGTGCCGCGCGGCGTGCCGGGCGAATTGCTCACACGCGGTTACTCGGTGATGAAGGGCTACTGGAACGATCCTGCGCGCACCGCCGACGTGCTCGATGCCGAGGGCTGGATGCACACCGGCGACCTGGCCACGATCGACCCGGAAGGGTATTGCCGCATCGTCGGCCGGCTCAAGGACATGCTGATCCGGGGCGGCGAGAACATCTACCCGCGCGAAATCGAGGAATACCTGCACGGCCACCCGGCCATCGCCGACGTGCAGGTGTTCGGCGTGCCCGATCCGAAATACGGCGAAGAGGTATGCGCGTGGGTCAAGAAGGTCGAGGGGGCGGTGTTGACGGAAGAGCAGGTGCGCGATTTCTGCCGGGGCCAGATTGCCCATTACAAGGTGCCGCGCTACGTGTTGTTCGTCGATGATTTCCCGATGACGATCACCGGCAAGCCGCAGAAATTCCTGATGCGCGAGCAGATGGCCAAGCGGCTGGGCCTGGCCTGACGAGGCGAAGGCGGGCCCGATGGCCCGTCATCGCATGGTCGCCAAGGGATCAATCAAGCAGCGGCAGCAGCAGGTCGTGCAATTGCTGACGGCGCCAACCGTCCAGCGCGGCCGGCCATTGGCGCGATTCGATCAAGGCTTCCAGGTGGCGGCGCGATGCGAGCACGCCGTCGGGCAGGCCCAGTGCGGCGCTGCGGTCCGCCACGGCCTGTTGCAGGCGTTTCAGCTGGCGCTTGTGCGACTCGTCCGCGGCCAGTGCCAGCGGCATGCCGGCTTCGTCGGGCAAGGGCGTGGACAAGGCCTGCCACAATGCATCGGCCAACTTGCGCGGGGCCTTGGGAGAGGCATCGAGCAGCTTGTTCATGGCGGACGGGGAGGCGGGAGCGCTGCGTGCCAGCGTCACCGCCAGCTCGTTGTCAAGGATCCAGCTGCGCGGCTTGTCGCCGTGCCGGGCCTGCGCATCGCGCCAGCGCAGCAGGCGCAGCAGGCGATGTTGCGAGGGAGTGTCGAGAAACTGCGCCGCACGCATTGCCAGGTGCGGCCATGGCTCGACATCCTGTTCCACGCCGCGCAGCAGGCGTTCGGCATCTTCCTGCTGCCAGCGGCTGCGGCCGAGTTCTGCCAGTTTCGCGGCGGTGGCATCGTGCACCGCAAACAGGTAGGCCACGTCGTCGGCCGCGTAGCGCAGCTGCGCATCCGACAGTGGCCTGCGCATCCAGTCCGAACGTGTCTCGCCCTTGTCCACGGTGACGCCGCTGACTTGCTCGACCAGTTTCTGGTAGCCCATGCCGCTGCCGATGCCGGCCAGCGCGGCGGCGATCTGGGTGTCGTACAAGGGGCGCGGCAATGTCGCGCAAGTGTGCTTGAAGGCCACCAGATCCTCGCTGGCGCTGTGCATCACCTTGACGATGCCCGGATGCGCCAGCCAGCGGGCCAATGCCTCCGGCATGCCCGGCAGCAAGGGGTCGATCAGCAAGGTTTCATCGCGCACCGCCATTTGCACGAGGGCCAGCTGGGGCCAGTAGGTGCGTTCGCGGATGAACTCGGTATCCAGCCCGATGCGCGCGGGCGGTGATTGCAGGCGCGCGTCGAGATCGACGGGCGTGTTGATCCAGAGAGGTTCGGTCACATCCATTCCAGTAACGCGCGGCTTGCCGCGCCAAGCCACAATAGCCTACCGTCAAACTCCGGCCATGACCCCGTCGCGGATGCACAGGCACCGGTTCCCCGCCCAGAATGCACGCCGATGTGCCACGCTGCTGGCCGTCGTGTCCGTGTTGCTGTGCGCTTGCGGCGGCGCGCCGGCGCCGGCCGGCCGCGATGCATCCAATGTGCAGGAAAAACCTTCGCTGCTGCGGCGTTTGTTGCCGGTGGAAACCGTGCCGGTCGCCGTGCCGCAGCTGAGCCCGGCGCCTTTGCCGATCCTGCCGCCGATGCCGCAACCGATCCTGCAGGCGGACGATGTCGCCACCGCCCGCCGCGATGCGGCCAGGGCCTTGGCCAAGGGCCGGCTGTATCAGGGCGAGCGCGATGCCATCCCCTTGTATCAAGCCTTGCTCGATCTCGACCCCGACGACGCGCGTGCGCGTGCGGGCCTGCAGCGTGCCGGACGGCGCCTGCTGGATGCCGGCACGGCCTTGCTCGCGAAAGGCAGCGACGACGATGCCGCACTGGCGAATCTGCGCGGCATGGTGGCAGCGGTCCGGCGAATCGCCCCGGATGCTGCGCGCGTGCAGGCATTTTCCGCGGCCGTCGCCTTGCGCGAGCAGGCGCAAGCCTGGAGTCTGGCCGGCGAACAAGCCTTGCGCGATGGCGATGCCGGCGATGGCCATGCGACGGGCCGCGCTGATCTGGCGCGGTGCAGAGGCCGCGCGCGCGGCCGCTTTCACCGCTGCCCGGCAATGGCTGGCCAAGGCGCGGGCAGCGCGCGGCGATGCCGCAACGATGCAGGCCGCCGAGGTTGCGCTGGAGTCGATCCGCGACGCCACCATCACCCGTTTGCGCGACAAGGCGCTGGGCCTGCTGCAACAGCCGGGAACCGGATTGAAGCCGGCGCGGGCCTTGCTGGCCGAAATGCGCCGGATCGCGGACAAGGACGACCCGCGCATCGGCCTGCTGGGCTGGCGCATCGATCTGGCCGAACACTACGGCGTGTTCGGCCCCGGGCAGGTGTTCACCGATGCGCTGGCCGACGCATCGCGCGGGCCGCAGATGGTGGTGGTGCCGCATGGCCGGGTCGACATGGGGGCCGATGCGGACGAGCCCGGCGCCGCCGAGGCCGAACGGCCGCGCCACGAGGTGCGTTTCGAGCGGGGCTTCGCGATGTCGGTGACCGAAGTGACGGTGGCCCAGTTCAGGCGTTACGTGGCGGCTGCGCAGGCGCGGCCGCGTGCCACCCGGCGGGGCTTTTCGACCGTGTACGACCTGCGCGGCGGCAATTTCGTCCGACGCAGCGGCGTGGATTGGCGTTCCGGTTACGACGGCCGTGCCGCGGGGCCGGACGATCCCGTGCTGCACGTCAGCGTGCGCGATGCGGAAGCCTATGCCGATTGGTTGTCCGCGCAGACCGGCCACCATTACCGCTTGCCGAGCGAGGCCGAATACGAATACGCGCTGCGTGCCGGCGGCACCGGCCGTTATCCATGGGGACAGGGCGGCATTCCGCCGCGTGCCTACGGCAACCTCGCCGGCGGCAACGACGTCGCGCCGAACGGGCGGCATTGGAGCAATGCCTTCGTCGGCTACGGCGATGGCTGGTGGGGGCCGGCGCCAGTCGGGAGTTTCGCCGCCAACGCCTGGGGGCTGTCGGACATGGGCGGCAATGTCAGCGAATGGGTGGCCGATTGCTGGCACGCCAGCTACCGGCGCGCGCCGGCCGATGGCCAGGCCTGGTTCAATCCGGGCTGCCGCGCGCGGGTGGTGCGCGGGGGGGCGTGGTCGAGTGCCCCGCAACAGGCGCGCTCGGCGTGGCGCATGTCGCAGGAGGGCGACATGACCAGCGGTCGCGTCGGTTTCCGTCTGGTGCGCGGCCTGTGACGCGGCGTTGACGGGCCCCGCTATGATGCCGGCCGAAGCCAATCGGAGGAGGGTGCACGGATGAGCAACAACGATCCTGTCGGAGAACGGCAAGGGGGCGGGCGTCGTGGGTTCAGGCCCGGCAGCGGCGTGCGCTGGATCGTGTTCGTCGGCTTCCTCGCCTACGCCGGGTATTACTGGCTGACCAACCGCAGCGAGGACCCGTATACCGGCCAGAAGGTGATGATCGACAACAGCCTGGACATCACCCGGGAAAAGGCGCTCGGCCTGCAGGCCTACAACGAGATCCTGTCGCAGGAACATGCTTTGCCGGCCGATGCCGACGTGTCCCGGCAAATCCGCCAGATCGCCCAGCGCCTGATCGCCAAGACCGACGTTGTCGAAACCGCGCTGGCCGAGGAGCACCACATGCAGCCGCAGCATTACGCGCATGGCTTCGATTGGGACGTCAACGTCATCCAGTCCGACCAGGCCAATGCGTTCTGCCTGCCCGGCGGCAAGATGGCCGTCTACACCGGGCTGGTGCCGGTGGCGCGGAACGCCGATGCGATGGCGGTGGTGATGGGCCACGAAATCGCCCATGCCCTGATGCGCCACGGCGCCCAGCGCATGGCCCAGCAGCATGCCAGCCAGATCGTGCAGAGCGGCGCCAGCTTCAGCGGCATGGACGCGCAACAGCAGCAGATGCTGATGTCGGCGATGGGCTACGGCGCCTTGCTGCCCTATGCGCGCCAGCACGAGACCCAGGCCGACGAAGTGGGCCTGTTGCTGGCCGCGGCCGCTTGCTACGACCCCGAGCAGGCCATCCCGCTGTGGCAGCGCATGGAACAGGCCGGTGGCGGCCAGCGTGCGCCCGAATTCACCTCGACTCATCCCGACCCGGGCCGGCGCATCGAGAGCCTGCAGGCGCTGATGCCCAAGGCGCTGGAATACCGCAAGCGTTTCTGCGAAACCGCAGGCGCTCGGGCCGTGGCCGCGAACTGAACGCGGTGGCCCCGGCCCGACGGCCGGGTTAGAACGCCATGAACATGCCGCCGTTGACCGGCAGGTTGGCGCCGGTGATGTAGCCGGCTTCGTCGGCGGCGAGGAAGGCCACCGCGCGGGCGATGTCCTCCGGCGTGCCCATGCGCCCGGCCGGGATCGTGGCGACGATCTTCTCGCGCACGTGCTCCGGCATCGCGGCGGTCATCGGCGTGGCGATGTAACCGGGCGATACGCTGTTGACGGTGATGCCGCGGCCGGCGGTTTCGCGCGCCAGCGACATCGTGAACCCGTGCAGGCCGGCCTTGGCCGCCGCGTAGTTGGTCTGGCCGTAGTTGCCGGTCTGGCCGCTGACCGAACTGATGTTGACGATGCGGCCGTGGCCGCGCGCGATCATCCCCTCGACCACCGCATGGCACAGGTTGTAGGCGCTGCCGAGATTGACGTCGATCACCGCCTGCCATTGTTCCGGCGCCATCTTGCGCAGTGTGGCGTCGCGGGTGATGCCGGCGTTGTTGACGAGGATGTCGATGGCGCCGTGTTCGGTTTCGACCTTGCGGGCGAATGCCTGACACGCCGCGAAATCGCTCACGTCGAGCACTTCGGCGATGACGCCCTCCTCGATGTCGCTTGTCGCGGCGGCGCGATCGGCGGCGATCGGGCGATGGCCGGCGGCGAGCAGTGCATGGCAGATGGCGCGGCCGAGGCCGCCGAGACCGCCGGTGACGACGGCAATGCGTGGGGTGGTCATGCGTTGAGGCCTTTGCCGCTCAGCGGCGGCGTGCCCTGGGGGCATCCTTGCGCGGCGCTTCGGCCGGGGCCGGGCGCGGCGGCGCCTGCGGCGGTCGTTGCGACGGGGACAGCGGGCGGCCGAAACCGGCACCGAGGTTGCGCTGGAACTCCTGCCACAGCTCGAGGTTGCGCTCGGTCAGCTGGTTCATCATCGCCCACGGCGTCTGCCCGAGCAGGTTGCCCATCTGTTGGCGGAACTGCTGCTGCTGGTCCATGAACACCTGCAGGCTGCGTTCCAGGTAATTGCCCATGAAGCCCTGCAGCGAGTCGCCATAGAAGCGGATCATCTGGCTGAGCATCTGCGTGGACAGCATCGGCTCGCCGTCCTGTTCGCGGTCGGCAATGATCTGCAGCAGCACCGTGCGGGTCAGGTCCTCGCCGGTCTTGGCGTCGCGGACCTCGAACTCCTCGCCGTCCACGATCAGCTGGCGCACGTCTTCGATGGTGATGTAGCTGGATATCTCGGTGTCGTACAGACGCCGGTTCGGGTACTTCTTGATGATGCGGGTGGTCGATGCCATGAGCCGGTCTCCCGGTGTGATGCCGTGCAGCATGGCGCTGGGCGGCAGAGTGGACAACTGGCCGAAGGTCGGGTGTCGGAGGCGCGCGGAAAGGCGCAGAGCCATGGCGCGGGGCTTCAGCCCATGTAGTGGCCGCCGTTGGCCGACAGGTTGGCCCCGGTGATCCAGCCGGCCTCGTCGGGCAGGAAGAAGGTCACCGCATAGGCGATCTCCTCCGGGGTGCCGAAACGGCCGACCGGGATCTGCGCGGCGATCTTCCCGCGCACGTCCTCGGGCACGGCCATCACCATGTCGGTGGCCGTGTAGCCGGGCGAGACGGTGTTGACGGTGATCCCGTAACGCGCATTCTCCTGCGCCAGCGATTGCGTGAACCCATGCATGCCAGCCTTGGCCGCGGCGTAGTTGGCTTGCCCGTACTGGCCCTTCTGGCCGTTGATCGAGCCGATTTGCACGATGCGGCCCCAGCGCCTGGCGCGCATGCCTTCGATCACCGGTCGGGTCACGTTGAACAGCGAGCCGAGGTTGGTGTCGATCACCTCGCGCCATTGCTGCACGTCCATCTTGTGGAAGGGCGTGTCGCGGGTGATGCCGGCATTGTTGATGAGGATGTCCACCGGCCCGAGGGTGTTTTCGATGCCGGCGATCAGGGCTTCGGCCTGCGCCGGGTCGGACACGTCGGCGGGGAACAGGGCCACGTCGTGACCGGCCGAGCGCACGGCCTGTTCCCAGGCGCGTGCCTTTTCTTCATTGCGGTAGCTGGTGGCAACGCGGTGACCTTGGGCAAGCAGGCGCCTGCAGATCGCGGTACCGATGCCGCCGGTGCCGCCGGTCACCAGCGCGATGCGGCTGGTCATGGTGGGAGATCGATGAGGGGCAATCAGGCGATTCTAGCCAGCGTCCGCCGGCAAGCCGTTGTGCGCCGCAGCGAAATGGCCGAGGCGCGGCAGCCGCGACGGGTCGAAATGGCTGCGGGCCTGCCGCAACAGCGCCTCGGGCGGGTTTGCGCCGCGCAGCATGGCCGGGTCCTGTCCCAGCAGGCGCCAGGCCTCGCGCAATGCCGGTTGCGGGGCCGCGTCGTCCAGCGGCCGCGCGGCGGAGGACTTGGACAGCTTGCGCCCGTCCTCGTCCAGCACGAGCGGCAGGTGCAGGTAGCGGGGCGTCGGCAGGCCGAGCGCGCGTTGCAGCAGGATTTGGCGCGGGGTGGAGTCGAGCAGGTCGGCGCCGCGCACCACGTCGGTGATGCCCTGTTCGGCATCGTCCACCACCACGGCCAGCTGGTAGGCCCAGCAGCCGTCGGCCCGGCGCAGGACGAAGTCGCCGACCTCGGCGTACACGTCCTGTTCGATGCGGCCCTGCAGACCGTCGTCGAAGGCAACGCGGCTGTTCGCCGGCACCCGCAGGCGCATCGCGGTCTGCGGGCGCAACGCGGCACTGGCGATGCAGGCATGGTGGATGCCGTGGCTTTCGGCCAGGTCGGTGCGGCTGCAATGGCAGGCGAAGGCGGCGTCCCGGCCCAGCAGGCGGTCCAGGGCAGCCCGGTACCGCCCGTTGCGCCCGCTCTGGCGGACCACCGGCCCGTCCGGATGCAGGCCGAAGGCGTGCAGCGTGGCCAGTTGCGCCTCGGCGGCGCCGGGGATTTCGCGCGGGCGATCGATGTCCTCGATGCGCACGATCCATTCGCCGTCGGCGTGCCGGGCCAGCAGCCAGCTGCCGAAAGCGGCCAGCAGCGAACCGAAATGCAGCGGCCCGGTGGGCGAGGGCGCGAAACGGCCGCGATATGTCACGGGGCGGGTCTTGAGGCGGAAAACTGAATCCTCGGTCAGGCTGGCGCTTGAATTCAACCGCCGGCCACCGCACATTCAGGAAAGTTTTCCCGTCATTGCCTTCGGAGCATCCGGCATGTTCAGCCGCATCGTCCTTTTCCTCGCCACCAACTTCGCCGTGTTGATCCTGGCGGGCATCATCATGTCCGTGCTGGGCGTCAATCCCAACCAGATGAGCGGATTGCTGGTGATGGCGGCGGTTTTCGGTTTCGGCGGTTCGTTCATCTCGCTGCTTCTGTCCAAGTTCATGGCCAAGCGCACCACCGGCGCGCAGGTGATCGACCAGCCGAGCACCGAAACCGAACGCTGGCTGCTGGAAACCGTGCGCCGGCAGGCACAGGCGGCCGGCATCGGCATGCCCGAGGTGGCGATCTACGACGGCCCGGAGATCAATGCTTTCGCCACCGGCGCCAATCGCAACAACGCGCTGGTGGCCGTGTCCACCGGCCTGCTGCAGCAGATGGACCGCGACGAGGCCGAAGCCGTGCTCGGCCACGAGATCAGCCACGTCGCCAACGGCGACATGGTGACGATGGCGCTGTTGCAAGGCGTGTTGAACACCTTCGTCATCGTGCTGGCGCGCGTGGTCGGCGGCATCATCGACGGCTATCTGTCCGGCAACCGCGACGACGGCCGTCGCGGCTTTGCCTACTACATCATCGTGATGGTGCTGGAGATGGTGTTTGGCCTGTTCGCCACGATGATCGCGATGTGGTTCTCGCGCCGCCGCGAATTCCGCGCCGACGCCGGCGGCGCACATCTGGCCGGGCGGCAAAAGATGATCGCGGCGCTGCAACGGCTTTCGCTCAACCACGGCCAGAGCACGCTGCCCACGCAGGTGGCCGCGTTCGGCATCGCCGGCGGTGTCGGCGAAGGGCTGCGCAAGCTGTTCCTCAGCCATCCGCCGTTGGAAGAGCGCATCGCCGCGCTGCGATCGTCGACGGTGGTCTGAAGCCGCGCCCCGATGCTGCGGCTTCCTGCAGGCAGGCATCGCAAAAGACCCGCCTGACGGCGGGTCTTTTCGCAAGTGCGGTGTGGCGGCCGTTCTGGCCGTTCAGGCGAACTCGTAATCCATCCGCGGCCCGGCCAGGCCGACGAACTGGCCTTCCACGTAATCCACGCCGGCACTGAACAGGTGGGTCATCGTTGCCGCGTCCTGCACGTGTTCGGCGATGGTCGGGATGCCGATGGCGCGGGCCCGTTCGACGATGCCGGCGATCTTTTCCTGATGCTCGGTGATGCTGGAGAGGTCGTCCGTGAAGCTGCGGTCGATCTTCAGGAAGCTCGGGCGGAAGTGCGACAGCAGCTGGAACGAATCCAGCCCCGAGCCGAACTGCTCCAGCCCGACGCGGCAGCCGAGCCTGCCGGCGGCGGCAAGGAAGTCCTGGGCGTTGCGCAGGTGGGTGAAGACCTTGGCCTCGGGTGTTTCCAGCCATAGCCGCTCGCCGGGGACCCCGTGCTTGGCCAGCTCGCGTTCGATCAGCCCGGCCAGCAGCGGCGAGCCGAACGAGGCCGGGCTGACCTTCACCAGCAGGCGCGTGTCGTGGCCTGCGCGCAGGCGTTCGCCCAGCGTGGCGATGGCCCTGCGCACCACCCAGTGGTCGATGGCGCCCAGCAGGTCGTGGTCCTCGGCAATGCCGAGGAAGGCCGACGGCATGGCCAGCTCGTCGTTGACCTGCATGCGGAGCACGGTTTCGTACAGCTCGCCGGGCGCGCCCAGCAGGTTCAACACGGGCAGGTAATGCAGCACGAAGCCGTCGCCCTGCAGCGACTCGGCGATGCGCTTGACCCACAGCTGTATGCGCTCTTCCTCGGCGCGGTCCACCGCGCTGGGGTCGTAGACGTGGATCGCGCCACCGCCCAGGTCCAGCGCGGTGCGCAGGCTTTCGGCCGCCTTGGCCAGCACCGGTCCGACACTGGCGATCTTTTCGCCTATCTGCACGCCGCCGATGCTGGCGGTGACCGCGATCGAGCGCTCGCCGATGGCGAACACGTGGCCGGCAAACGCGTCGCGCAGGCGCTCGGCGGTGGTGACGGTCTGCGGGTAGGTGCCTTCCAGCAGCACGCCGAAGCCATGGTCGCCGACGCGCGCGATGGTCGCCTCATCGCCGAGCGAGGCCTGCAGGTGCACGGCCAGTGCGGCCACCAGCGCATCGGCCGAATCGATGCCGATGTCCGGCAGCAGGCGTGCGTAATGGTCCGGCTCAAGCAGCAACAGCCCGTACAGCGCTTCGCCACGGCCGACCCGGGCCACGGCATCTTCCAGCGCATGCAGGAAAGTCGGGCGATTGAGCAGGCCGGTGACGGCATCGCGCTGGCGCAGGGCTTCCAGTTCGCGTGCCAGTTCCGGGTCCACTTCCTCGCGGCGGCGGAACACCACCTGGATGCAGGGTTCGCCTTCCCAGGTGGCGGTGGCGAATTCCATCGTCGCCGGGAAGGTTTCCCCGTCCGCGCCGCGCGCCTGGGTTTCGTAATGCGGCGGCGGGGGTTCGCCCTTGGACATGGATTTGAGCAGTTGCTTGAACTCGCCCACCTGCTGCGGGGCGATCAGGTCCAGCAGCGACAGGCCTTCCACGTCCTCGAACGACTCGAAGCCGAACATTTCCAGATAGGCGTCGTTGGCACGGATGTGCATGCCTTCGTGGATGTAGGCGATGGGGTCGCGCGAGGAGGCGATCAGTGCATCGCAGCGGCGCTCGGTCTCGCGCAGCTGCGCTTCGATCCGGCGCAGGCCGCGCCGTGCTTCGAGGTTGCCGAATTCGGCGCGGACCACGCCGAGCAGGTGCTCGGCGTGCCTGGCCACGGCGACGGCGCGCACGCCCTGGTCGAGCAGGGCCGGCAGCAAGGCATCGTCAACATGTTCGACCACGGCGATCAGCGGGATGTCCTTGCCGCTGACATCGACGGCCTGACGGACGGCCGGCAGCGGGAACGCGGTCGAGGGTGCGGCGATCACCAGATCGACGGCTTGCGCGCCCAGCATCTCGGCCAGCTCGGCCTGCGTCTGCGGGCGCAGCGGGCGCACCGCGATGCCGCCGTTGCGGATGGCGTTGACGACGGCTTCGGCGGCTTCGGCGCTGTCGTGGATCACCAACAGGCGGATGGTGGTTTCTTTCCCTGTCTGCATCGGCCTGCCTTGCGCTGTGTTCCATCGAGACAGGGGTTAAATACACGAAGGCCGCACCGAGCGTCCATGGGCGCGGTGCCGGAACGCGAGCTCGATCCCGGTTTGGGCGGGGGCGGAGCAGGCGCGGCCGGCATGTCAGAGCGGACGCTTGCCGATGTCTCCGGGGATTTCGCGCACCAGCCGCGGCAGCAGGTAGCCGGACAGGCGTGCGCGCAGGGCTTCGTGCAGGGCGATGGCGTGCCGGTCGTCCACTTCGAAATGGGCCACGCCCTGCACCCGGTCGAGCTGGTGCAGGTAATAGGGCAGCACGCCGGCGTCGAACCCGCGCTCGCACAGTGCGGCCAGCGCATCGACCGAATCGTTGACGCCGCGCAGCAGCACCGCCTGGTTCAGCAACTGCACTCCACTGGCACGCAGGCGGGCCAGCGCGGCATCCACGTCGGCATCGAATTCGTTGGCGTGGTTGGCATGCAACACGAAGGCCACCGGCCACGGCAGGCCGCGCAGCCAGTCGGCCAGTGCGGTGTCCACGCGCTCGGGCAGTACCACCGGCAGGCGGCTGTGGATGCGCAGGCGCTTGAGGTGGTCGATGCCGGCCAGCGCGTCGGTCAGCTCGGTCAGCCTGGCGGTGGACAACGACAACGGGTCGCCGCCGGACAGGATCACTTCGTCGATGTCCGGATCGGCCGCAATCAGCGCCACCGCTTCGCGCCAACCGCCACGCGCGGCGGTTTCCTCGGCATAGGGGAAGTGTCGGCGGAAGCAGTAGCGGCAATTGATCGCGCAGCTGCCGGTGGCCACCAGCAGGGCCCGGCCACGGTATTTGCGGATCACCCCGGGGCCGGCCTTGGCCTGTGCGTCGCCGACCGCATCCAGGCCGAAGCCGGGCGCCGGGCGCAGCTCGTCGTCCAGCGGCAGCACCTGGCGCAGCAACGGGTCGTGCGGGTCGCCGTGGCGCATGCGCGCGAGGAAGCCGCGTGGCACGCGCAGCGCGAATTGCGCGGCGGCCGTTTCGGACAGGCCCGGCACGCGGCCTTCCAGACCGAGCAGGGCCAGCAGTTCGCGCGGGTCGCGCACCGCCTCGCGCCACAGGCGCTGCCAGCGCGGCGCGGCGGTTTCAGCGGCGGGCGCGGGCTGCATCGGGAAGGGGGCTGCGGTTATCATGTGCGGTCATGAGCGGGTGCGCCGGCAACGGCCAGCCTTTCCATTTTAACCGGCCGGCCGCACTTCGGCGGCGGTTCCGCATTATCCGAGGAGTTGCAGCATGGCCACTTACGGCATGAACGATGTCAAGAACGGGATGAAAATCCTGGTCAACAACGAACCCGCCGTCATCAACGAAACCGACTACGTGAAGCCGGGCAAGGGCCAGGCCTTCACCCGCGTGCGCTACCGCCTGATCAAGTCCGGCCGCGTGCAGGAAATCACGATGAAGTCCACCGACTCGGTCGAAGCGGCCGACGTCATCGACACCGACATGCAGTACCTGTACAGCGATGGCGAGTACTGGCACTTCATGCAGCAGGAAACCTTCGAGCAGGTCCAGGCCGACAAGAACGGCATGGGCGACGCGGCCAAGTGGCTCAAGGGCGAGGAAGACTGCGTGGTGACGCTGTGGAACGGCACGCCGATCGCGGTGCAGCCGCCGAATTTCGTCGAGCTGAAGATCGTCGAGACCGATCCGGGCCTGCGCGGCGACACCTCCGGCGGCGGCGGCAAGCCGGCCACGCTGGAAACCGGCGCGGTGGTGCGCGTGCCGCTGTTCGTCAACCAGGAAGAAGTGATCCGCGTGGACACCCGTTCGGGTGAATACGTTTCGCGGGTCAAGTGATGGCGGGCGAAGGCGAATACGGCCGCGAAGCGTCCGGCGACCGTGAGGATGTGTTCCCCCATGATCGCGTCGTGTTTTTCAGCGATGCCGTGTTCGCCATCGCCATCACCCTGCTGGCCATCGAGCTGAGGTTGCCGGGCAAGGAGCTGATCGAGCGGGTGGGGGAGTCGGCGGCCTATCAGGAGACGGTGCCGCTTTTCGTCTCCTACTTCATCAGTTTCGCGGTGACCGGCCTGTTCTGGTCCACGCACATGCAGACATGGAAGCACGTCCGCCGGGTGAATGCCCGGCTGGTGTGGTGCACCTTGTTGCAGTTGATGTTCGTGGCCTTGATGCCGTTCGCCACGCGCGAATATTCGGAGGCCTTCAGCGCCCATGCCCCCGGGCGGTCGGCGTTCTATGCCTTCGTGCTGACCATGATCGCGCTGTTTTCGCTGCTGACGCGCCATGTGGTGATCCGTCAGGAGCATCTTGTCGAAAGCCAGGGCAGGGCATCGGTGCGCTGGATGTACGGACGCGGGCTGGTGTCGCTCGTCCTGTTTGCGGCGGCCATCCCGTTGGCGTTCGTGCTGCCCACGTGGACGACGGGCTTGATCTTTTTCCTGATTTTCCCCGTGTCGCGGATCGTGCGGCACGCCTGTTTCCGCCACGTCGAAGCAGTCGAAGCAAAGGAGCCGGTGGCATGAGCGAAGCTTTGGTGCCGCAACCGGTCGATCTGCTGATCGAAGCCGGCTTCGTCGTCCCGGTCGAGCCGCATGGCGTGGTGCTGGAGGACCATGCGGTGGCCGTGCGCGGCGGTGCCATCGTCGCGGTCCTGCCGCGTGCGCAGGCCCGCGAATGTTTCGCGCCGGCGGAAACGGTGTCGCGTCCGGATCACGTGCTGATTCCGGGCATGGTCAACGCCCATACCCATAACCCGATGACGTTGCTGCGCGGCATCGCCGACGACCTGCCGCTGATGACGTGGTTGAACGACCACATCTGGCCGGTGGAAGCGGCGGTGATCGGGCCGGAGTTCGTCGCCGACGGCATGGCCTTCGCCATCGCCGAAATGCTGCGCGGCGGCACCACCTGCGCCAACGAAAACTATTTCTTCGGCGACGTGCAGGCCGCCGTGTACAAGAAGCACGGCTTCCGCGCGCTGGTCGGCTCGGTGGTGATCGACTTTCCCACCGCCTGGGCCAAAAGCGACGACGAATACTTCGCGCGTGCGGCCGAGCTGCACGACCAGTGGCGCGACGATCCGCTGGTGTCCACCGCGTTCGCACCGCATGCGCCGTACACGGTGAGCGATGCCAATTTCGAACGCATCCGCATGCTGTCCGACCAGCTCGACCTGCCGGTGCACCTGCATACCCACGAGACAGCGCACGAGGTGGCCGATTCGATCCGCCTGCACGGCCAGCGTCCGCTGGCGCGGTTGCAGCGGCTGGGGCTGGTCAACGACCGCTTGATCGCGGTGCACATGACCCAGCTCACCGAGGCGGAGATCGCGCTGTGCGCCGAGCACGGCGTCAGCGTCGTGCATTGCCCGGAATCGAACCTGAAGCTGGCCTCCGGCTTCTGCCCGGCCTGTGCGCTGGTCCGTGCCGGCGTGAACCTGGCCATCGGTACCGACGGTTGCGCCAGCAACAACGACCTGGACATGTTCGGCGAGACCCG
>JADHEF010000585.1_pt1 | contig 34885 bp, 31 predicted proteins | sample 8952391 | NCBI WGS metagenome assembly JADHEF01 (sample SAMN16124439, study PRJNA663245) | bioreactor sludge metagenome | isolation source: sludge (nitrite) | place: India:Bengaluru | collected 2019-02-28 | reverse complement strand
TAATCTTTTAGTTGCTGCATCCTTCCATCCCTAGAAATCTGTTTTCCATGAGCTTAAAACAAAAAAGCCTAAATCGACAGTGACTTAGGCTTTGGTCTTAAAGTGCTTTGACACTTCCCGTGACATGCGGTTTTTTATTTTTACTGTTTCGGATGACAAACTCGGTATCTTGTCCTTCCTGAGCAGTCAAGAACTCCACTTTTGAAGGGAGATACATCGGGAGCTTAAACCAGACATCAGCTTCGTAGGCATCTGGCAAAGTTAAGCTGGCCAGTGCTTTCGCTTTGCTCCACATACCATGGGCAATCGCCTGTTTAAAACCGAATGCTTTTGCCGTGATGGCATGGATATGAATCAGGTTAAAGTCACCAGACGTTAAAGCATAACGGCGACCGGTATTTTCAGATACATTCCATTCGGCATTGAGTTCATAGGCTGGCGTTTTATTGTCTACCAGTTTAGGAGTAGCTTTAACACTGGTTTTTTGACGGGCTAAATAGGTAGTTACCCCTTCCATCACCACTTCATTGCCGACTTTCGCCGTGGTCATAAAGTCAAACTGCACGCCCTTATCATGCGGTTGTACATCACCAAACTTGCAGGACAATGTTAATGCTTCATTAGTACCCACTTTGCGGTTTTGTTTAATCTGGTTGCGAATATGTACCAGACCTAAAATTGCAAATGGGAAAGTCTCAGTCGTCATCATATGCATTTGCAGGCTTTGCGATAGCACCGCTAAATAAATTGCAGGAATATAACCATTATTTTTGAAGCCGCACACTTCATTATAGGCTTTAAGATGCTTTTGATCGACCTTGAATGAATCCACCACATATTCAACTTGCGGCAGCACTTGTTCACCTTTAGGCTTTTTAAAAATCAAGCCTTGAATCACTTTCGGATAGGCTAAATAAGGTTTTGGAAGTTGACTAAAATGGCGAGTATTCATACTGAACCTTTGAGAAGTTTTTCTAATTTATTTAATGGAGTTCTCTCTCCCTCTGGGAGAGAGCTAGAGAGAGGGTTAATAATATATCCCCTTATCTCCCTCTCCTAAATCCTCTCCCCAAGGGAGAGGACTTTAATGTGTTAAGCCCCTAACAAGCTTTGACCACACACACGAACCACGTTACCATTTAAACCTGTAGACGCTGAAGATGCAAATAATGCAATTGTTTCAGCAACATCAACCGGTAAACCACCTTGACTCATTGAGTTCATACGGCGACCTGCTTCACGAATCGCAAATGGAATTGCCGCTGTCATTTGCGTTTCAATGAAGCCCGGTGCCACGGCATTAATGGTTACGCCATTTTTCAAAATAGGTGCCGTGAATTTCACCACACCAATCACGCCCGCTTTAGAAGCAGCATAGTTGGTTTGCCCTAAATTACCCGCAATACCTGAAATTGACGATACGCAAACAATACGACCGTTGCTGTTCAACCCTGCATTTTCAATAAGGTAATCATTGACACGCTCAATTGCAGACAAGTTAATGTTGATCACCAAATCCCAAAGCTCTGGTTTCATATTGGCCAAAGTTTTGTCACGGGTAATTCCTGCATTATGTACGATGATATCAAGACCGCCCTTCGCCGCTGCTGCAGCCTTAATTTTTTCACCGGCATCCGCAGCCGTGATGTCAATTGCTAAAGTTGAACCGCCAATGGCACCCGCAACACGGTCCAGATCCGCCTGCTGTTGGGGAACGTCCAGGCAAATGACATGTGCGCCATCACGTGAAAGTACATGGGCAATTGCTTCACCAATCCCGCGGCTTGCACCAGTGACTACAGCAGTTTTTCCAGCAAGAGGTTTGGCCCAGTCTACATCGACAACTTCAGCTTTAGAAACCCGAATAACTTGACCAGAAACATAAGCAGAACGCGGAGATAATGCAAAACGCACTGTAGATTCAAGGTTTGCTTCAGCACCTTGATCGACATAAATCAGATTTGCCGCTATACCTTTCTTAAACTCTTTACCGACTGATTTTACAAAACCTTCAAGTGCACGTTGGGCAATGGCCTGTTTTATCGTTTTTGCAGTCTCAGGGCTAATCCCTACAACGATGACACGGCCTGAAGCCTGGATTTGACGCGCAATCGGGTTAAAGAAGTTATAAAGTTCTTTTAGCTGTTCAGAGTTTTGGATACCAGACGCATCAAAAATGACTGCTTTAAATTTAGACTCTTTATCGCCCGGGTGAAAAGCGCCCAGATTTAAACCTGTTTTTGCAGCTGCTTGCTGTAATTCGGCGTTGTTACCTGCGTAGCTATTGGCATGAATATTGGCCAGAACCTGTGCGATTGCACCAGATAATGTACTTGATGATGCAGCACCAAATAACACCGCCCCTTTCACTACAGGTGTCGCAGACTCAAAACGCTCTAAAAAAGTTGGCGATGGCAAGCCTAAATTTTTGATGACAAATTTACCAATAGGAGATTTTGCAAAGGTTTGGTATTGATCAGTCATGTTTATTATCTCTCATACAAATTAATTTTTGATGGTTTTGAAAATATCTTTTTAACTTCAATATGATGTCAGGCACTTATATTTCAATACATCCATCAGTTTCCATAGAATCATACTTGAGTTAAATTATAGATGTCTTGACCTGAATGCTTTGCCTAATGTCATTTTAGTCAATTCAGCTGTTTTTAGATTATGTTAATGTACACGCCAAGAATACTGTAAAATGCTTGGAAAAGCCTGATGAGCAAAACAACTCAAGAAAATCCGGCAGTTGATAATTCTGCTACGGAAACTGTGTCAAAACCATCAAAAAGTACTGCGCGCACAACTAAAACTTCTGGCACGGCAGCCACGCCAGCAGATGCTGCGCCTAAAACATCTCGTACCCGTTCCACATCGGCACGTAGTAAAACTACAGCTTCAACGACAATAACACCCGAATCTACACTTCAAACGTCTGTTCAACAGGATAACACCATGAGCCAAAACACAGTTCGCCGCGTTGCAATTATCGGTGGTAACCGTATTCCTTTCGCCCGTTCAAACGGTGCTTACTTTACTGCTTCTAACAGCGACATGTTTACTGCAGCATTAAATGGTCTGATTGAGCGTTTTAATTTACAAGGTCAACGTTTAGGCGAAGTCGTTGCCGGCGCGGTTTTAAAGCACAGCCGTGACTTTAACATGACCCGTGAGTGCGTGTTAAATACTGAACTTGCTCCAGAAACACCTGCTTACGATATTCAGCAAGCCTGTGGTACAGGCTTGCAAGCAGCATTCCAGATTGCCAACAAAATTGCACTGGGTCAAATTGAAGTGGGTATTGCAGGTGGTGTAGATACGACTTCTGATGCACCAATCTCTTTCGGTGATGGCCTACGTAAGGCATTGCTTGAGCTAAACATCGCAAAAACAGCAAAAGACCGTTTTAAAGCATTAACCAAAATTAATGTTAAAGACTTGATGGATGCTCCTAAAAACGGTGAGCCACGTACCGGTCTTTCTATGGGTGACCATCAGGCGATTACTGCACTTGAATGGGGTATTTCTCGTGAAGCACAGGACGAACTTGCAGCGTCATCTCACCAAAAAATGGCGGCTGCATACGAAGAAGGCTTCTTCGATGACCTGATCACACCATTCATCGGTTTAGAACGTGACAATAACTTACGTGCAGATTCTTCTGTAGAAAAACTTGCAAAACTTAAACCGGCTTTTGGTAAAGGTGATGCACGTACCATGACTGCGGGCAACTCAACTCCACTCACTGATGGTGCATCTTGTGTATTGTTAGCTTCTGAGGAATGGGCTAAAGCCAATGGTCACGAAATTTTAGCTTACTTAACATTCCAGGAAACTGCAGCAGTTGACTTTGTTGAGAAAAAAGAAGGCTTGTTGATGGCACCTGCTTATGCCGTTCCACGTATGCTCGAACGTGCCGGTCTTACCCTGCAAGATTTCGACTACTATGAAATTCATGAAGCATTTGCATCACAGGTTCTTTCTACCCTTAAGGCATGGGAAGACCCAAAATTCTGTAAAGAACGTTTAGGCTTGGATGCTCCACTGGGTTCTATTGACCGTAGCAAATTGAATGTGAAAGGTTCATCTTTAGCAGCTGGTCACCCATTTGCTGCAACTGGCGGCCGTCTTATCGCTACTGCAGCAAAACTGATTAACCAAAAAGGTTCAGGCCGTGTTTTAGTCTCGATTTGTGCTGCGGGTGGTCAAGGTGTAACAGCAATTATTGAAAAATAATCTGAATCTTTGGTTCAGGAAAGCTCCTCGAGTGAGGGGCTTTTTTATTATCATCTTATTATTTGGCTATTTATATGCTCACTAATATCTTGAATACGCGAAAATACAAATAAGATGAGTATCTATCAAAAACCATGCATCAACCATGCTTTTTAGATCACAGATTTAAATCAGGCTGTAGACTTCACATGATGACTAATGTTCAATTTAGCTTCAATATAGTCATAACACCACTGGAAAATAAAAGTATAGACCAGAATACACAAAGTCATACTGACGTCAGTCAAAATCGCCTGCCAAATTGACATCTCCAAAGCATAAGCCACCATTGGAATGGTCGCCAGCATCAAACCACCTTCAAAACCAATGGCATGTAAAATACGTACACCGACTGTTCTTTTCAGTTGACGTTTGGCTTCAAAGTTTTCAAAAAAATGATTGAAAGTCATATTCCAAATCACGGAAGTCACGGCCATTGCAACACCTAAGCTACCGGTCACCTCCATAGGCATTTCAAAAATAAAGCTTAATGCAATTGCAATGATCACCAGTAGGATCGTTTCATAGCTTAGCGCATGAATTATCCTTCTTTTGGACATCAACATTTTAAAACTCATTCATTTGGATGAAGGCATTTTATTTTGATAATATTGATTAATCGAATTAGATTCTTTCAAAAGTTTTGATAGATGAATGGATTTCACTCCAAAATTTGAATATTTTGTTGATCTGGTCTGGAGTCGTGAAAGCCAGCTGGGTGCAGCTGCTCATTTTTTGATTAATCACATCCGAAATTCAAGAAAAAACATAAAATAGACAGGCCTTATACGCGCTTTTTACTTTGGATAACAGGAGATTGTGATATAACAAATAAACGGGAAATAACTTTAAGAACCAGACGACAATGACTCAATCAGCCTTAAATCAATTAAAAAACCTTACTACCATTGTTGCCGACAGTAGCGATTTTTCCGCAATCGAAAAATTTCGCCCTCTTGATGCAACAACAAATCCTTCACTGATTACAGCTGCAGCGAATCAGCCTGAAAATAAAGAACTGATTGAAGCTGCCTTTGAACAGGCGAAATCTGAAGGGTATAGTGGCGATCTTCTGGTTGAACGTACCATCGATATCCTGACAGTCAAGTTTGGTGTGGAAATTCTAAAACTGATTCAAGGACGTGTTTCTACCGAAGTCGATGCAGCACTTTCTTACGATACTGAAGGCACCATTGCCAAAGCCAAAGAACTTCTGGAATTATATAAAACCTATGGTATCGATCAGAACCGTATCCTGATTAAAATCGCTTCCACCTGGGAAGGCATTCAGGCAGCCAAAGCATTAGAAGCTGAAGGCATTCATTGTAACTTGACCCTGTTATTCGGCTTGCATCAGGCTCAAGCCTGTGCGGACGCCAATGTCACCCTGATTTCACCTTTTGTCGGCCGTATTCTGGACTGGTATAAAAAAGCGGAAAATGTCGATCATTATCCAATTGATAAAGACCCGGGTGTACTTTCAGTCAAACAGATTTATCATTTCTACAAGCAGCATTGCATCAAAACAGAAGTAATGGGCGCAAGTTTCCGAAGTATAGATCAGGTACTTGGATTGGCTGGCTGTGATCTGCTTACCGTTTCTCCTAACCTTCTGGCAGAACTGAAACAGGACCAGCGTGAAGTGGTGGCCCAGCTTAGCAACGATCATACTCAGGCCCATTGCCAGCATCAGGTTGAGCCTTTAACCCAAGAAAGCTTTAAAGCTCAGATTGAAAAAGATTTAATGTCTTCTCAACTGTTACAAAGCGGCATTGACGGATTTATTAAAGCGCGTGAACAGTTAAATACCTTACTGCGCCAATCTTTCGGCTTGGATGCTGAAATTAAAGCTTAATTTATTCCTATCTTTCCCTAAAAAAAGCCGATTTTGTTATAGTGAACAGGTCGGCTTTTTTGATGATTTGAGAGTATATTTTGTTCGGCATAACCGATCTTAGCACCTATATTATTGGCACTACCCTAATCGTATTACTACCCGGTCCAAATTCACTGTATGTGATGTCCATCGCTTCACGTTTCGGTATTAAAGCCGGCTATAAAAGTGCTTTTGGTGTCTATACCGGTGACCTGATTTTAATTCTACTGACAGCATTGGGTGCAGCCTCATTACTGCATGCTTTCCCTTGGGTATTTACCTTACTAAAGATTATCGGTGCAATTTACTTAAGTTATTTGGGCATAAAATTGCTGATTGCTGCCTATCACACCTGGAATGTCCTGCACTCCACAACACAAATAGCAACAGTAGAAAAAAATATTGAACAGCTGCAACCCTTTAAAACAGCATTAACCATCAGTATTTTAAACCCCAAAGCCATTTTATTTTATTTGTCCTTTTTTGTGCAGTTTGTCGATCCGGCCTATCCTTATCCGGCCATTACCTTTACTGCACTTGCAGTCATCTTGCAGATCATTAGCATGAGTTATTTAACCATCCTGATTTTTTCCGGTGCAAAACTGGCATCTTATTTTACTTCGCGTTATAAAGTAACGGCCTCATGTGTAGCAGCTGTGGGACTGTTATTTTGTGGTTTCGGGATTAAACTCGCGACCTCAACCCTGTAGTTCTACGGTCTAAAGAAGCAAATTAAACCTGTAAAAAGCCTATAAATTGAGGCAATAATTTCTTTCCGCTTATTAACCACAGGCGTATGATTATTACACTTTTCAAATTTTAACAAATCCAGCACGCAAAGGATGTATGCACAAATTTCTCCAAGACTTTTCCGTTCCTGCGGTATTTGCAGGTTTCATTACCTTTCTGATTGGTATCAGTGTTTCGGCAGTTTTGGTCATTCAAGCTGCACAAATATTAGGGGCTACGCCAGAGCAAATTAGCTCCTGGTTTTGGGCATTAGGTTTAGGGATTGGACTGTCTGGTTTAATTTTGTCCTGGAAATTTAAATATCCAGTTGCCACGTCATGGTCAACTGCTGGACTGGCCCTGATTTTAGCCACTGGCAATGGTTATAGCTTGCACGAAGCCATCGGTGCATTTCTGGTCTGTGGTTTACTCAGTGCCATTTTAGGTTTTTCGGGTATTTTTCAGAAAATTTTATCTTATATTCCACAAAGCTTAACTAGTGCCATGTTGGCAGGTGTGTTACTCAAATTCGGCATTGCCCTGTTTGCCAGCATGCAAAATGACTGGGGCTTTATCATTTCATTGTTAGCAGCGTATGTTCTGTCTAAACGTCTGTCTCCACGTTACAGCATCGTCATTACCGTGATTGCCGGACTTGTGCTCTGTCCAATGTTTATGCAGTTTCATCCTCCAGTTTTACAATGGAGTTTGGCGCAACCGGTATGGATTAGTCCTGAATTTAGCTGGTCCGCCCTTTTGGGTTTGGCCTTGCCATTATTCGTCATTAACATGGCATCACAATATTTACCCGGTATTGCCATGATCAAAAGCTATGGCTATCAGCCCCATGTCAATCAGCTGATTGGCTGGACCGGAGTTACCCAGACCCTGCTGGCTCCATTTGGCTGTTACACGGTCAATATTGCAGCCATTAGTGCAGCCGTCAGTCTGGATGATCAGGTTCATCCTGACCCAGAGAAACGCTATATTGCCGGCATAAGCTGTGGATTTTTCTATATCTTGATGGGGGTTTTCGCGGCGACACTGACCAGTTTGCTGATGTCTTTCCCAGCCATTTTTATTGTTGCTCTGGCCGGCATTGCCTTACTGGGCACCATTAGCCACAACATAGCTATCGCCTTTCAGGATGTCCGCGAACGAGAAGCCGCATTATTGACCTTTTTATTCAGCGCTTCCGGCATTCAGTTTTTTGGGATTGGTTCAGCCTTCTGGGGTTTAATTTTTGGTATTGTCGTATCCATTATATTCAAGTTTAAAGTAGTGCAATCCTGCAAATAATTTTTGCGGTTTATTAATCAGGCTATGGATATTCCTGCACAGGGTAAGCCAGAATCAGGTTTATAATTGTGTGCTTGACATGCAGGATGATAATTTGTTAATCTTCCTGCTAACCCCGCCCGATGAATTTAGAACACACAATCACCAGCAAACTCGATCCCTGTTTGCCAGAATCTTCCATTTTGAGCAAAAAGTGAGTTCTGTTTCTTCTAAAATAATAGCTAAACCCAGTAAGGGATAAGCTAACAAAACAGAATTCTAATCATCTTTTGCTCAATTTACATTAAAGTACTATTTTAAATAATTTAAGGGCTGTCCCATTTTTAGATATGACCTGTCTAAAACGAAGCTACAAAGCTGAATCACTATATTTTTGAATAAACTGGATGGTTTGCTTAAATGTCTGCTGACTGGCCCTTTTACTCATCATAAACTGATATTCATGGACCAAAAACTCTTTAGACTCAGGATAAAAAACTTCGGTTACCGGTATCTTCTGATTAAGCAAAGCACTTACAAAAGGGACAGACTGAGTCCTGGTCAAAAAGTCTTTATTGCCGCCACTAATGAAAACAGGCGGATAATTCGCAGTTAAATATTGAATGGGAGAAATGCTTTTTAAGAAATCTGTATCATCTTTTTTATTGCCGGTATAGGCCTGAACCAGATTAAACACTCCCCATTCAATCAGTTTTAATTCATCTGGAGCCGTTTTGATAAAGGCATTCATATCATAAATACCACAATGCAGGATCAACCCTTTAATTTGCTCACGCTGGATTAACGGTGAAATCGCAGACTTTCGGGCAAAATCAGGATTACTGAGTAAAGCTGCATAATGACTGACTAAATTTGCACCTGCCGAGTCACCCGCCAGATACAGGTGCTGGGCATTAATATGGTAAGTCTCGGCATGCTCGCTAATGAATTTTAGGGCCTGATTAATTTGCAGCAGCTGCTCAGGATAAATCGTTTGCGGAGCAAATTGGTATTCGACTGAAACCACGTTATAGCCTTGATCAGCAAGACGTTTAAAGTAGCCTCGAGCATGTTGTTTAGAACCGGAAATCCAGCCACCGCCATGAATCCAGACCACCGTCGGCCGGTTTCCCAACTCTGCAATATCACGGGGTTGGTAAAGATCCAGATGCAGCGCCGGATTTTGCAGATATGCAATATTGGTTTGAGCTAAAACTTCAGGAGCATGCCGATCAATAAACTTTTTTTGAACATTGGTCGAGGCATTAAATACACTGGCAATGACCTTGCTATTGCTTTGTATATTCTGGCAAGCACTACTGGATAGTGCAGCAATGAGGCATACACTTAGACTAAAAGATTTCGAATACACAATTTGCCCTATCAACTTTTCCACAAAATTGAGAAAAATCATCATATTTTGCAGCATTTTAATGACTGTTTAAACATTTAGAAATACAGGCCCAAATGTTGATTTTTAAACTCGGTTTTTGAATGTCACAGTGAATACAGTTATATTTATAATTTGTATATAATTTAATGAATTTTAAAACATTTTTTACAGAGTAAATTGATCAATTCAATACAATGTGCTATGTATAAACAATAGCTACATAATAAATGCTAAGGAATCATGCTTATGTCTTATCAAAATATTTTAGTCCCAGTTGATGGCTCAGAAATTTCTTTCTCTGCAGTTAAAAATGCAGCTCAAATTGCTAAAGCATTTTCCAGTCAGTTAACATTGATCAGCTTGGTTACTGAAGACCCATTTTCTCAAGCAGATTTTTATTATCCATCTCCAATCATGAAAGAATATTTTGTGCAGGCTTATGCCAATGCCGAAAAAGCCTTAGAAAAAGCCAAAGCAATTGCCGCTGAAAATGGTGTCATTGCAACACCTCAAATCATTAAGGGCAATATTTCAGAAGAAGGTATTCTGGAAACTGCGGAAAAATTGAAAACTGACCTGATTGTGATGGGTTCTCACGGTCGTAAAGGTTTTCAAAAATTCCTTCTGGGCAGCTTTGCTCAGGATGTTCTAAAAACCACCAAGCTTCCTGTTTTAGTGGTCAAAGAATAAGTTTTTTAATGAGCCTCTCCATAGATGAAAGGCTCATTTTATCAATTTCGGCAATTGGTAAAATGATCATCATAACTGATTATAAATCTCCATCACACTTATCCATTCAGCAATATTCATAAGGTAATTTCATGACTTATAAACATATTTTGGTTCCAGTAGATGAATCTCCTATTTCTTATGCCGCTGTTGAACAGGCTCTGGCTTTGGCCAAACCTTTAAATTGCCAGGTCACCATTACCAGTGTGATTGCGGTTGATCCTTTTGTTGGAGTTGATTTTTATAAAGTCGCACCGGCAATTACCGATTACTTTATCGAAGCTGAAAAAAATGCACAGTTGAACCTGGCAGAAATCAAGCAATCTTTCATTCGTGATGGCATTGCGGTCGATACCAAAATCGTTCGGGGTGTATCACCTGCTGAAGGTATTATGCAGGTTGCCGATGAAGTGGGTGCCGATCTGATTATTATGGGCTCACATGGTCGTACCGGATTTAAGAAATTAGTGTTGGGAAGTGTGGCCCAAGAAGTCTTGACTCAGTCTCCTATTCCAGTACTGATTATGAAAGTCTAAGCAATAAAAAGTCCCTGCAGCACAGGGACTTTTTATTACATAAGTATGTCTATCATTTGCTTCTGCCGCCAGCCATGCACTTGATCTCAAGCTGGTAAACTGAATGGGGCGTATTTGCCAAAGAAACTGTTTTTAATCAGCATTGAAGTAACCTCAACACAGTTTATGTTTTGGAAATATGCTGATGTAAATTTTGCAGGTAAATTTCTGCTTCAAGTTTGCTGGCAAAGTTTTTTTGATAGCTTCCCATCGCCTGAATATTATTCGGTGTATATTCAATCAACACAGCAAAATTTCCGTCAGTCGCATTTTTTGAAACCCGAATTGCAATGATATGCTGAGAATTTAGGTAGAAACCATCTTCAATTTTAACTAACAAAACCAATCTCCAGTCTATTTAGTAAAATGACAGGCTAATGCAATCACAGTCTGTAAATGATAAAAGCTCACCTTAAGATGAGCTTTGACATGGCTATTTTAAGCCATAACAGTGATTTATTCGACACTTTTAAAGTAATTATGCAATATGAATTATGTCTTACTATTCCAGTATTCAACTAAGTTAATCTAAACATAAGCAGCATTTTCAGCCCGTACAATACTTGAAATATCAACAAAAAAGCCTTTTCTCAGTTTGCACCAAGAAAAGGCTTTTCATGATTAATGGATGCTCAGTTAGATACTCAACATACTATTCAAAGTTTCCGATACGTTTTTAGATTTCACTTGTGGCTTTAAGGCTTCCAGTGCATTTTTCACTTCTGTACGTTGTGGCTCTGCCAAGGTGTACCAGCGAGAAAGCACTTGTAATAAGCGTGAACCGACAATCGGGTTTTTCTCGTCCAGATATTTAGCCAGATCAATAAAGTGTTGCACACCAAAACTCCAGGTATTGACTGGATTTGCATTTAAACCGCCACTTACCGAACGAATACGGTTGGGGTTCCCCAAATCATAGTCTGGATGTGAAGTTAAGTATTTGATGATTTCTGCATTTGCTTTTGGATGCGCTGCCTGAACCAGAAACCATTGATCTAACGACAAGGCTTCATCTTCAAAGCGGCTATAGAAGTCTGCTAAAGCTTCTTTGGCTTGTGGCGCATCATTCCAAACCAAGACTTTAAGTGCACCCAAACGTTCAGACATATTGCCTGTATGATACTGTTCATACGCTAAATCAAAGGCAGAGGCATCACCCTGACGTGCAATCATAGCAAGCATGATGTTTCTGAGGGCACGTACACCCATCGCCTGAGAGAATTCGCCCTGATTATCCGGATCTAAGTCCAGATAAGTCTGTTTACAGAATGCGCCCAATTCACGTGCTAACGTGTCCATTAAAGCATTACGCTGTTCCTGAATTTTAGCAGGTTGATAATCGGTATCGATACGGCTACCCAAATAGCCTTCGGTCGGTACATCAAACAGACGTGAGGCCAAAAGTGGATCTTTTTTAATGACTTCAGGCAAAGTATGTTTCATAGCTTGAATATAAATATCAGCATCATGCTCTTCCAGAAAAATACGTTCCAGCAGGGTTTGAGTGGCCTGCCACTGGTTAAAACCATTGGTTTCATATTGCATCAAGAAGGCCAGTTCTTCATCTGAATAGTTGAATTCAAGATTGACCGGTGCAGAAAAATTACGCAGCAATGACACCACAGGTTTTGCCGTTACACCACTAAATTCAATGCTTGCCTCATTTTGATCAAATAAATACATGCCATCTTTTACGCCATTTTCAAACAGTGCTTCAGATTGCAAGGTATATTGCTCACCTGTTTCGGCATTAAACAATGCCAAAGCCACAGGAATCGGAACCGCTTTGAGGTTAGGATATTTTGCATTCGTTTTTAAACTTTGTTTAAAGCTTAAGCGATAGGTTTGAGTTGCAGCATCATACTCGCCTGTGGCTTGCAGTTTTGGCGTACCCGGTTGGTTATACCAGATCAGGAATGCCGATAAATCCACGCCTGAACCAGCAGTAAGCGCAGCCACCCAGTCCTCAACGGTTACTGCCTGACCGTCATGACGGTGGAAGTATTCGTCAGTCCCTTGGCGGAATTTTTCCTTACCCAGTAAGGTCGACATCATACGGTTAATTTCCGCACCTTTTTCGTACACCGTCGCCGTATAGAAGTTATTAATTTCGACAAAATGATCTGGACGTGGCGGATGCGATAATGGACCAGAATCTTCAGGGAACTGGTGGGCTTTAAGTACAGCTACATCATCAATACGTTGTACCGCTGCGGACTGTAAATCTTCTGAGAAAGACTGATCACGGAATACCGTCAAGCCTTCTTTCAGGCACAACTGGAACCAGTCACGGCAGGTAATCCGGTTTCCGGTCCAATTATGGAAGTATTCATGGGCAATGACCGACTGTACCCGCATGATGGCAGCATCAGTGGTGTATTCTTCATCGGCAAGCACACAAGACGTATTGAAAATATTCAGACCTTTATTTTCCATGGCACCCATGTTAAAGGCACTGGTTGCCACAATCATGTAATTGTCTAGGTCATAGGGACGACCATAATGTTCCTCATCCCATTGCATCGAATGTTTCAATGCTTCCATGGCAATGTGACATTTTGGAATATCTTTTTCTTCGGCATAAATTTCCAGCGATACATTACGGCCTTCAGAGGTCACATAAGAATCTTTCAGTACCGCCAAATCACCAATCACACAGGCAAACAGATAGCTTGGTTTTTTGGTCGGATCTTGCCAGATAGTATAATGACGACCTTCACCAGCCTCACCAGCTTCCATCAGGTTACCATTGGCTAACAGTACCGGAAATTTTTTATCGGCTTCGACACGGGTAGTAAATACAGACAGGACATCCGGACGGTCTGGATAGAAGGTAATTTTACGGAAACCTTCAGGCTCGTTTTGCGTTACGAATAAATCACCACTGGCCTGATACAAACCTTCAAGCTGGGTATTGCTTTCCGGATGAATGACCACTTCAGTTTCCAGAATGACCTGATCTGGTGCATTGGCAATCACCAATTGTTCTGAATCAAGCGTGTAATCTGCCTCAGTCAGCAACTTGCCGTTTAAAGTAATGGATTTTAATTCCAGATCACGGCCCAGCAGCACCAAATCGCCGGCAGTCTGGCGTTTCATCACCAGGTTTGCATTGACCTGGGTATGATCTGAATAGACTCGAATATCTAAGTTGATTGAATCCACCAAAAAAGAAGGTTTTTGATAGTCTTTTAAATAAACAGTCTGGTCTGCTTCAACCACCGGGTTTGCCGCGATATTCATATAATGTCCTAATCCTGTCGTTCTTAAGCCAAGACGTTGTTGTTGTGAAATGCTTCGATCATACGACAACTTTCGCAATCTGTCTGTGCCATTGATTTAAGTCTTATATGGGCATATTGCTGCCTGTTTTCAATTCAGATTACGCACATTGGTACAATTAATGTCCTCATTGACCACTAAAGATGCATGAGTGCAGTACATGAACCATGTCAATCTTGATATGAACCTCACTTTCCGACATATAACCATCTACGGCGGAAATGATGCTTTCCATATATGTTTGTATAAATTCAATTTTTTCAGATTGACTAAAATGACTTAACCCAAATTGACACTAACTTTCAAGATGACTACATTTTGAGCACGATTTTTGCTTGTATTCATCTGTGTAAAGCGCACTATAAAATTAAAACAAAACGAGAAGAGGTGTATTATGTATTTAAAAGACCATATTGTTCGCGTTGAAAATATCAAAACCATGCAAACGCTTGATGCTGCCGGAATTGATCATAAAGTGATTGCCATGTTTCTAAGCTGTGAAGGTATTCCAATGAAATCAGCGGATATTTGCGCAATTTTAAATAATTACGATGCTCTAGGAAGCAAAAAAGTTCCATCTAAAAAAGTTCAGGCCTTGATTAATGCAAAGCAGCTAGGCGAGGAGGATGAGTCTCTGCCTTGTCCTGCCTCTTATTAACCGAAAACTTACCTTCTGATTCAATCCCATCCTTCTGATGCCCTCTATCCTTTATTGTGGAGATGAAAGATCAGGTCTTCACCTCCACATATTTCAATGTATTGTAAAACTTAGGCTATTTTTTCAGTATCCTACTTTCTGGCCAGCTTGTGCTTAGCGAATTATTTTCCATTCAGTACTATTCCATCACGTCCTGGCAAAAGACAGGTGTATAATCTCTGCAATGATTAACCCGACTTGTGATCGACCCATTCCATGCTTCTTCAAATTCTGCAAAAACAGCTCGATGAAAGTACATCATGTCCTTTATGTCAAGCATCCATGTTCTGGATAGAGGCTGAACAGTACGATCAAGCAATGAATTTTCATGAATGCAGCCACTGTCATCATCGCCTGTTTCAAGATGGACGTGGCAACTGCCACTGTGAAACATGTCTGTCCAAGCGTAAAAAAATGCTGGCTGAAACACGGCTGCAAGAACAGCGTAAGCTGAAGTCCAAAGACAAAGATGCTGTTGAATACCGGCTGGATCAAATCAGTTTTTTAAATAAATTGTTTTTACTCAGTATTCTGGATAATCAGGTTCAGGAACATACTACGCATCATGAATATATAGACTGGGAAAACATTAAATATCATTCCCTTACACCAAATTATCTGTTCCAGAATTATTTGATCAAGCAACTGGTAAAAGAACAGATCCTGATTGCCAAGGATTTTGCATCCGAAGCCCATCATTATTACGTCAATGTCCGTTTGGACGGTTATTCGGAACCGAGTCTGTTCAGTATTACCCAGCAACTGAGAAACTGGTTCTATGAAAATTTAACCTTGGGTGTGCCTTTTAAAAATGCCGATGAAGTCAAAAATACGCTTTATCTGGTGCTGTATCAGGAAATTATTCAGTTCGCCCAGTTTTATTGTCGGACTTGGGGCATTCAAATTGCAGGGAACAACAGCTTTCAGGCCTTCTGCTATCGCCTGATGGATTCTCTGGCAGTAGGTCAAATCTACTATTTAGTACAAACTGCTTTAGAATATTTGCATCAGCAAAAAGTACTACAAGCACGCAATGAAAACTTCATTAACACCAATTTGTTAAAGAAAACCTTACAACAATATCGTGAACGTTCCGTAACTGAAAAATGGGAAACCTCCACCCTGCCTCGTCCACACAACATTCCTTTTAGCAAGATGAGCGAAATCCTGTTGTTCCGCTTTCTGGGCTATGATGAAAGTATTTTTTTCCAGCCCATCTGGAAGTTATGGAAAAAAATTGAACCGCGATTAAGTTTTTATTCACAAAAACGCTGTATGTATTGTGGTTCTAATGAACTTACTGTCGATTATGATGCTGAAAATTATGTGACACTCTGCTGTCGAACCTGTAAGCATCAAGACCACTATTTTACCCAATAGAATTTCACCCACTAGATGGTGATTGATATGTCCAGTTTCTCCGACTCTACCCTGTACAATTCAAGGAATAATCCCATGAATCAAACGTCAACATTGGTCGAGCAGATTGTTGAAGCATGGACACAACTGCAAAGCCGGCAGCCTTTGGTGCAATGTATTACTAACAGTGTTGCAGCAAATTATGCAGCCAATGTATTGCTGGCCGCAGGTGCCTCTCCGGCTATGATTGACAATCCATTTGAAGCGGAAAGTTTTACTACGATTGCCGCTGCACTCAGTATTAATCTGGGTACACCCACCCATGAACAGATGCAGGCCATGCAAATTTCTGCACAAACAGCACAGCATACCCATACCCCATGGGTGCTCGACCCAGTAGGTTATGGACCTATTCTAAAATGGCGTTCGGATATGGTAGATAAATTACTGCAATATCATCCCACGGTCATTCGAGGTAATGCTTCAGAAATCAGTACGCTTGCAGGCAACCAGGTAGAATCCAAAGGCGTGGATAGCACTTTGGATAGTGCCGATGTCTATCATCAGGCTAAAGTACTGTTAGCCCATGCTGACTGTATTGCCATTTCTGGTGAATCCGATTTTATTTTGACTAAAGAGCTAGATGTCGTAATTCAGGTCAATGGCGGTTCTTATTTACAGCCCAAAGTCACTGCGACAGGTTGTGCACTGGGTGCATTAATCGCAGCTTATTGCGCTGTTACATCACCAACTATTGCGACGATTGCAGCCCATACCCATTTTGCCATTGCAGGAAAACTGGCCTTCGATCAAGCTCAAACGGTCGGACGTTTTAATGTGGCCTTTATGGATCAAATTCAAAGTTTAAATCCGGATTTAATCCAGCAATATGCGGATCTTAAAATTCTTAGCCTTTAAGTTTAGTCTACATTCCGGTTACTAAGGTTGACCTGGTTCAGATTGTAATGACCGGGTCTGGGCTTATATTCATGCCAGTATCGGTATAAAAAAGTGAATGACGACGGAAATTTAATAGATTTTTCGACCTGTAAATAAATTAAATACCGTTTCCAAAATCGTTGGCAAATCCAATTTGCAGATACAGAGCAAGCCCATGCCATCAAAATAGTCCGGCACATGCTGCATAAAAAAATTGCTATGCGGTGTTGCCTTATTTCTAAGACGTTGAATGTGCTCAGGTGTAGTGCGAGGCATCACATAGGGATAGACAAAAATATCTTCGCGACGTTTATGCACTTCAGATTTACGCTGCTGAATCATCTGTAGAACTTTTAAATATTGTTGGGGAATTTCTTTGCATCTACGTGGAAAGAAATTCTGTGAGCGAGACGCAAAATAAGTATAAATTTTAGGCTGTATGATGGTCGGTACAAACCATAATGGAATGGAGGGATGTCGAATTCGCTGATTGATTGCCACTCGGATTGCGGTTTTAAGTGTTCTGTTACCTTTACGATAAGCGGGTAAAATACTCGCCCGGTAACTCACCACAAAGATAGGCTGTCCCTCTAGAGAAAGCTTAAGCACAGGAATAATATTTTGTCCGACCAGTGTGTCCTTATGGTAATAATGAACGACCAGAACTGAAACAGCATCCTGATCATAGACAAAATTATAAATTTCTTCTTCGCAAGAATCCGGAAAAATGTGCTGATCAAACTCACAGACCAGTTTAAAAAAACGATGCTTTTCTTCAGATGCAAGTTTTGCAAAATCGAAAATCGTTTCTGTAATACGCATCAAATTGATCCAATTTTTTGATATATTAATTATTCCTGATTCCAATCTACTTAAATATCACTAGAAATAGGGATTTAAACTCAATTCATCCATTTTTTATCTTGTTGCAGTATTTCAGGAAATTTTTTGTATAAAAATACGGCAAAGCACAATAAAAAAGCCCAACAGATCGAGTCTATTAGGCTTTTTCAATAGGGAAAAAGAGGGATTAAAAGATATAAATCTCGAGTTTAAATCCTGAATCACCTTCTTTACCAAACTCTACCCAAGCATATTCTCTAAGGATAGGTAATGAGTACGGACTTAATCCGGTTATCTTCCAGTTCAGTCACTTCAAAGTGAATACCGTGATATTCCAGTTGCGCCCCAAGACTGACTTTGCCATGAGTTTTCTCTAAAATCAGACCGGCAAGACTGATATAACCAGCCTCGTCTTCAACTAAATCCAGCATGCCCAGCTCCAGTTCAAGCTGATACACATCAAGCATACCAGAGGCTTTCCAAGTATGATCATCAATTTTTACCAAGTCGAGCTGCTCATCAGCATCCGGGAATTCACCTGCAATCGCCTCAAATACATCCAGAGGAGAAATCAAACCTTGCACATTTCCAAACTCGTCACTCACCAATACCAATGAACCTTTCGAGCTACGCAAGGTATTAATGGCATCAATCACTTTCATTTTTTCAAAAATATAAATCGGACGATGGCGTTTGATTAAAGCCCTGAGCTGTTCTGGCTCTTCAATGACATCAAGGAGTTCTTTGGCACGAACCACACTCAATACTTTATCCAGGCTACCACGACAAACTGGAAACAAGCTATGCGGTACAGCAAGTACCTGTTCACGAATCTGTTCAGCACTGTCATCCAAATTCACCCAGGAAATCTGGCTGCGCGGAGTCATGATCGAAGCAACTGACCTTTCTGCCAGGGTTAATACCCCACCAATCATATAACGCTCTTCATCAGCAAATGCTTCTTGCGCTTCAAAGTGCTGAGCACTGTTAGTGACCGTTTCCATTTTGCCGCCCATCATTTTCAAGATGGAATCTGCAGTACGGTGACGTAATGGAATTTTAGATTCATGTTTGGCTACATTACGTTGACCAAACTGGTTAAATGCTTCAATTGCAATGGCAACACCAATACCTGAATAAATATAACCTTTCGGAATATGGAAACCAAAACCTTCTGCAATTAGGCTAATACCAATCAGCAACAAGAAACTTAAGCACAGAATCACGACAGTCGGATGTCGGTTTACAAAAGCAGTTAACGATTTAGAAGCCAGTAACATCACAGCCATGGCAACAATCATAGCCACCATCATCACATAGATGTTGTCGACCATGCCAATTGCGGTAATCACCGAATCTAGAGAGAATACCGCGTCTAGCACTACAATTTGTGCAACAACTGCGGTAAAACTTGCATAAACAATATTGGTGGTAACTTTAACTTCAGGCTTGCCCTCAATTTTTTCATGCAGTTCAGTCACAGCTTTATAGACCAGGAATAAACCACCGAATAAAAGAATAAGATCTCGCCCTGAGAATGTCCAATCAAAGACGGTAATAAGCGGTTTGGTCAAAGTGACTAACCAAGAGATAGCAAACAATAAGCCCAAGCGCATGAATAAAGCTAGGGAAAGACCTACTACACGTGCTTTATCACGTTGTTCTGGAGGAAGTTTTTCGGCCAAAATGGCAATAAATACTAGGTTATCAATACCTAAAACAATTTCTAAAACAATAAGGGTAAGCAAACCAACCCAAATTCCCGGATCTAATAAAAACTCCATTAGTTTATATCTCCGTTTTCAAGAATTTGGTTAAAAAAAATTTAAACCGGCACGGCGACGGATCCATATAAGTGACCTTTTCAACAATAGATAAATTTATTATGCACAATCTATTAAATTTGTAATCAAATTTTTGTATTTTGAGCAGTTTCATCTTAGCCTGCCATGCAATTTAGCTTACTTTTGACGCTTTTATTTCGACCTTATCCGATTTTTAGATTAAGAAAATTAAGATTGATCCTTCAATGAATAAATTATTCAAAAAATATTATTAAACAATTATTTATTTAAAGACTTATTTAGAGGATTTACTTGTATACACGACACGGGATTGACTTATTGTATGTACAATCCCAATGTCGAAAATATTTTATTAACAAGACCAGTTTCCCAACCTTTTTCATTCGAATCAAGGATGATCAAGATTATTGAATTGAATAAATGATAGCTAAACTTAAGATAGGCAAGCTTCTAATTCTATTATTAAAATTTACAGGATGATGTGCAATACCTCATAAATAAGATCATGTTCAGGCATACTGCCCAAAAGTTTGAAATGCTTAAGCCTGCCACAGCCTGCCACTTTACAATACAACATCCCCAGAACAACGTTATCTTCAGAACATATCAAAATCCTGAAATCCCCGTACACGTATTGAATTTCGTTCAAAATATTATCGGATTTCATCAAGACCAAGACAGCTATGCCCTCTCTTTTCTAACCCTTATGCTCAATTTTAATTCTTTTTGTAAGGAAATTTATAAATATAAGTTTCCTTATTGCAATATAAAAAACTTGAGATATATTAATAACAATAAAAATAATGTGCGTTGTTAGGCAAAATTGGATTTAAATAAGACGCTTTTCAACAAATTAAATACAACAATCTTAGGGAGGCTTTTCTCCATGACTAAAAAGTACAGTAAATTTTTACCTTCTATTGCAGAAGATTTCTCTCTGGAAAATTTTCCTTATTATTGGGTCACTCAAGTGCATGCCCAATATATACAAAATGTAGATCACGCTTTGAAAAAATACGGACTGGACAATTCACGTCGCCGTATTTTACTGTCACTAAAATCCAAACCTCATGCCAGCGTGTCAATCTATCCGAAATGGTCATTTCGAAAATGTCGACCACCACAAAAATCGTCTATCGTTTAAAAGATGAAGGACTGGTTGAAACCTATTCATGTGAAGATGATGCCCGATCGTTTAAAAGATGAAGGACTGGTTGAAACCTATTCATGTGAAGATGATGCCCGGATTACCCGAGTTGTCTTAACCGAGAAAGGACAACGAATGACCCTGAAAATTAAAGATCTGAGCAATATAGTTCTCAAACAATCTTACCAAGGCCTAACTCCATTACAAATTGAAAAAATGATGGAAAGCCTGCAACATATTTTTAAAAATTTATCGTAATCATCTAAGCTTAATCGAAAAAATTAAGTTGGGGACTAATTTTTTCGATTTTTGCCTTTGGAACATGTGAACATTCAAAATCTACCTCCGGAAACCCTTCTACGAAAGAATGAATATCTGGTGAGTTCAAACTTAACCATTCCTCTAAACGCTCGTGAGGAATAATAATCACTGAGCGTTTTACATTTCCGGGTTCATGAAAATCTTTCATCATAGGGTGATTTATAGCATCCATCGTAAGCATGGTTGCTGAACGAATAATTTCATCTCCAATTCGGCAAATTTCATAGAGCGCTGCAATATAAAAAGCATGGCCGTCCTTTCGGCGTACCCCCCAACGTTGAGGCTTATTCTCAATATATTTTGACTCATAAAACTCACTCACCGGCATCACGCCAAATTTGCATTTTGAAGCAGCATTTATAAATGTCGGTTTTTGTAGCAAAGTTTCATTTCGAGCATTATAGGTTTTTAGGGCAATAGTTTTATCTTCAGCCCATTTAGGTACCATCCCAAAACCAACCTTACGCCACTCCAAACCTTGCGCTGATTTGAACAGCAAGGGCAACTCATAATTTGGATAGACCTCATCCGGATATTCAAAAGGAATATCCGGAAGATTCAACTCACGAAGCTGCTTTAAAGTAAGCGGTTTAAAATTAGCGCACATACAATAAGACTTAAATTAAAACTTATTGCATTATAACTTTAATCACATCATTTCTACTTCACATGACTATTCGGAAGCGTTAACCAATGTGTACGGCTGAACTCATCCAATATCCACTGTCCATTAAACCGTCCCAAGCCTGAATTTCGCTCTCCGCCAAAGGGTGCATTCGGCTGATCTGCCACGGTTATGGAATTGATATGTGTCATACCTGCATCAATCTGCATTGCAAAACGAGTTCCGCGCTCGAGATCGGTGGTACATACTGCGCTGGATAGCCCATAGGCTGTGTTATTAGCCAAACGCAAAGCATCGGCTTCATCTTGAGCCTTAATGATCGGTAAGACTGGCCCAAAACTTTCTTCTTTGGCTAAACTGGATTCAGGATTGACATCAATAAAAATATGCGGTGGCACCATATTATCTTGAATATCACCTCTCACGATAAGTTTAGTCCCCTCTTGCAGTGCCTGAGCAATAATGTGTTTTATTTTTTCAACTTGTGCCCCATTAATAATCGGGCCAATGAGAGTATCCTCTTGCTCAGGGTCACCGTAGACAATGTTTTTAGTGCGAATGACCAGTTTTTCAACAAAAGTATCATAAACTTTAGCATCGACAATCACCCGATTGGTACTCATGCAAATTTGTCCCTGATGCAAAAAACGTCCCACCACAGCGAGTTCCACTGCCAGATCCAGATCAGCATCATCCAGCACCACTAAAGGCGCATTACCGCCCAGTTCCAGTGCTATTCGCTTCAGATGGCTACCACCAACTGCCAATTGCCCAACACGTTTTCCAACTAAGGTTGAACCTGTAAATGAAATCATTTTAGGGGTATCGTGCTCAACAAAGTAATCCCCTATTTCACCACCTAAACCGGCAACCACACTGAATACCCCCTCAGGGAGACCCGCTTCTTCAAAAATTTTGGCAAGTAGCATTCCTCCTGTAATAGGTGTATCACTTGCAGGCTTTAACACCACACAATTTCCAATCGCTAGGGCTGTGACTACAGAACGCATACTAAGATGAAATGGAAAGTTCCAAGGACTAATTACTGCAATCACGCCGAGCGCTTTTCGTACAACATGGCTTTTGCGAGTAGGGTCTATAGATTGCAATTTCTGGATTTCCATTCTTTCAGGAAATGTGATGGCCTCATTGATAATACCCAATACAGCATCTACTTCAATATTGGCTTTAAAACGTGTGCTGTCAGACTCCTGAATGAGCCAGTCAATGATTTCTTCGCGTCTATTTTTGACCACATCCAAAACTCGGAGGATAATGTTTTTACGCTTGGATGGAAGCGTTTGCGACCAGGTAGCAAAACTACGCTCTGCAGCCGAATAAGCACTATCCACATCGACAAGGCTGGCAGCCTGCAATTTTAAAATAAGTTCTTGAGTATAAGGATTGAGATTATGAAGCGTATGGGTTGACGTTCCTTTTAGCCAATGTCCTGCTATAAATTGTTCATCATTAAATTGATAAGCTTGCATCATCAAATCCTTTAGTTATTTTGCTTTGAAGATTAATGTATAACTGAATGTATTAAAGTGCCAGAATAAAAGAATTTTTGTTACTTTTAGACAATAAAAAAGCCTCCGAAGAGGCTTTTTTATGTAGCTTGATTACGCAGGATTAATCACCTGTGTAACCTTTTAATTTCAAACGGTATGCATGAAGTAGCGGTTCAGTATAACCAGAAGGTTGTTCAGCACCTTTAAAGACTAAGTCATATGCAGCTTTGTAAGCACAGCCATCAAAACCTGGTGCCATTGGTGTGTAAGCTGGATCATTTGCGTTTTGCTCATCAACCACTTTAGCCATACGTTGCATCACTTCTTCCACTTGCTCTTTGCTTACAATACCGTGACGCAACCAGTTTGCAACGTGTTGAGAAGAAATACGTAATGTCGCACGGTCTTCCATCAAGCCAACATCGTTGATGTCTGGCACTTTAGAACAACCTACACCCAGATCAACCCAACGAACTACATAACCCAAAATACCTTGAAGGTTATTTTCAAGCTCTTTAGTTTTCTCTTCAGCAGTCCAGTTAGTATCTGTTGCTAAAGGTGGAGTTAACAAGTCATCTAATGATAACGGCTGAGTATTCAACAATTCTTTTTGACGCTCAGACACGTTGCATTGATGGTAATGGATCGCGTGAATCACAGCGCCAGATGGAGACGGAACCCATGCACAGCTTGCGCCAGCTTCTGGATGCTCAATCTTGGTTTTGTACATATCTGCAAGCATATCTGGTTTTGGCCACATGCCCTTACCAATTTGCGCCTTACCACGTAAACCTGCTTGAAGACCGATCATCACGTTACGGTTTTCATAAGCCGGGAACCAGATTTGTGACTTCACTTCACCTTTACGAACAAATGGACCTGCTTCCATAAACGTATGGATTTCATCGCCTGTACGGTCCATGAAACCGGTGTTAATGAAGATGGTACGGTCTTTCGCCTGAGCGATAGAGTTTTTCAGGTTCACAGATGTACGACGTTCTTCATCCATGATGCCGATTTTTAAAGTTTTCGCAGGTAAACCAAGTGCCTGTTCAGCACGTTCAAATAACTCAACTGCAAATGCAACTTCTTCTGGACCATGCATTTTTGGCTTCACGATATACATAGAACCTTTACGCGAGTTCTTGATCGTGTTTTCGCCTTTAATGTCAGCAAAAGTCAATAACGGCGTGATTAACGCATCCATGATACCTTCGTAGATTTCTTGACCATCTACCAAGATCGCAGGGTTTGTCATCAAGTGACCCACGTTACGAAGCAACATCAATGAACGGCCATGAAGCGTCGTTTCACCACCAATCAGGTTTTTATGAGTACGGTCCTGGTTCAATGTACGAGTCACGGTTTTACCGTTTTTCTCGATTGATTCAGAAAGTGTACCGCGCATCAAGCCCAACCAGTTACGGTAGCCTTCAACTTTCTCTTCAGCGTCTACAGCTGCGATAGAGTCTTCCAAGTCTTGAATAGTGGTTACAGCAGCTTCCAGTACAAGATCTTTTACGCCAGCAGCGTCAGTTTGACCAATCGGGCTGGTTGCATCAATTTCAATAATAACGTGTAAGCCATTGTTTAGAAGTACGATTTCAGTTGGTGCTGCTTCATCACCATTGAAACCTACAAATTGCCCTTCTTTTGCTAAAGTCGTTGTTGAACCATCTTTTAGCATCACAACTAATTTTTTGCCTTCAACCGCATATTTGGTTGCATCTGCATGCGAACCATTTGCCAGAGGGAAGGTTTCATTTAAGAAGTTTTTAGCAAATTCGATAACTTTTGCGCCACGAACCGGGTTATAGCCCTTACCTTTTTCCGCGCCACCTTCTTCAGAGATTACGTCGAAACCGTAAAGCGCATCGTATAGAGAACCCCAACGTGCGTTTGCCGCATTCAAGCAGTAACGTGCATTACGCACAGGTACTACCAATTGCGCACCAGCCAATAATGCGATTTCTTCATCTACATTTTCTGTGCTGATTTGGAAATCTTCTACTTCTGGTAATAAGTAGCCAATTTCAGTAAGGAAAGCTTTGTAAGCTCCAAGTTCAAATTTGTTGTTGCGGTGCCATTCATCAATCTTCGCTTGAATGTCGTCACGCTTAGCCAATAGTGCTTTGTTCTTTGGGCTAAGATCGACAACGACTTGTTCAAAGTTTTTCCAGTATGTTTCACTGTCCAAACCTGAACCTGGAAGTGCTTCATTTTCGATGAAATCGTAAAGTTCTTTAGCAATCGCTAACTTGCCTTTTTGAATACGTGCAGTCATTGTCTTTCCTGATATTGCTACTTTTTATAACAAGAGATTCTAGTATACCGATTTATACCTAGCTGAATAGTATTATCACATTCCTAAATAATGATCATTTTCTAATAAATGAATGTAAACATCACTCAATAAAATAAAGATCACAAATGCAACATTATTATCTGCCTGAATACCTTTTTATAGTCTATAAAGTTTTTAAAATGTCGAAATTAGACTTAAGTGCAGAATTTTGTTTTAAAACCAACCAAAAACGCTATTTCTATCACTGTCGAGCAAAGATTAAGCCACGAATAGAACAAAATGTCGATAAAACACTCAAACAATTTATGTAAAAAAAAGCGCCTGTTTAGGCGCTTGATCTTTAGCTGGCTTCTGAGGCCGACCCCTGTATTTGTCTATGTTCAGAGTTCAGATAATCATCAGACTGCATTTCCAGTAAACGTGAACGTGTGCGTTCAATTTCAAAGGCCAGTTTTTCGCCTTGATAAATGTCAATAATACTGTCTTCCGAAGTCAGCAATAGTTTGACCCCACGATCGTAAAACTCATCGACCAGATAGATAAAACGGCGTGTACCTTCCGATAGATAATCGGTCAAATGCGGCACATTACTGACCAGTACAGTATTATAGATATTGGCGATTTCAATAAAGTCAGCCGGACTGCGCGGTTTTAAACACAGCTCTGAATATTCACACCACAACACATCTTCAGTATGACCAATGGTTTCAACAATACGGTTATTGATGATAATCGGTTCTTGAGATTGGGTTTGAGTCTGGGTTAAAGCAGTAAAGCGCTGCGCAATCCAGAGTTTATGCTCATGTGTTAATGGATGTTTAAACAGTTGTGCCTGTTTCAGCACACGTAAACGATAATCCACGCCGGCATCCACATTGAGAACTACACAATGTTTTTTCACCATTTCAATGGTAGGTATAAAACGGTCACGATGGATTCCATTTTTATATAAACCATCGGGTGCAATATTTGAAGTCGCCACCAAGGTAATGCCACGGGTAAACAGTTTCTGGAATAACTCGCTCAGAATCATGGCATCTGTGACATTGGAAACAAAAAATTCATCAAAACAGATGACCACTGCCTGCTGGTAAATCTGGTCTGCAACCTGATCCAACGGATTTCGCTGCCCTGATAATTTATTCAGCTCACGATGTACATGTTGCATGAAATGATGAAAATGCATGCGCGTTTTACGGCGAAACGGAATCGACTCAAAAAACTGGTCCATTAACCAGGTTTTACCTCGCCCTACACCACCCCACATATATACACCTCGTGGTGAGGTTTGACGACGAAAACGGCGAAACGCTTTTTTTGAAGCTTTGAAACGCTGAATCAACTCTTGCCAAACGCGATCCAACTCATGTACAGCTTGCGCCTGCGCCTCATCCGGCATGAACTGACCAGACGCGATGGCCTGTGCATAGCGCTCCGCAGGTGATAAGGGAATAAAGGCTGTACTGTGCTTAGAATTTAAATCTGACATAGGATTGAATACTATTTTAGGCTATTGAAAGTATAGCGAAGGTTGAGGTGAAATATATAACACTTTGGCATTAATATACTTAGGCTATTTACAAAACTACTTAAAGTACTGGCGTGGACTTTGTCCAAACCAGCGTTTAAAGGCATGATTGAAAGCTGCAGGCTCTGAATAACCCAGCAATTCTGCAATCATTTCAATGGAATATTCTTTATATTCCATCAATCTTAATGCCTTGTCTTTAATCAATTGTTCACGTATCTGTTTATAACTGCTTTGTAACTGTTGCAGTTGATGCCGCAACGTACGTTCTGGAATTTGCAGCGCTTGTGCCGTCTCTGCCATGCTAGGCATTACACCTGCTTGCAGCTCCAGATAATCTTGCACACGCTGCACCAGGGAGGGTACAGATTTATTCATCTTTAAACGCTCCAACTCAGCAATACATTTGCTCTCATAAAGATTAAAGGTCATTTTATCTGCTGAAGGAATTTGTACATTTAACACAGCATCATCAAACCAGAATTCTGCAGACTCGGCAGTAAACTGTAATTCAGCACCATAGTAATCCTGATAGACATCTAGATCCTGCTGATTTTCAGGCAGCACAAACGGCAGTTCAATCTGCATTCGGGGAATACTTAAGCCCATCATGTTATACAGATCTTGAATAAACTTATAAGTTCCCGATATTTCACATTGTGCTCGCAACAGTCCGAGATCACTGTTTAAATCTTCAGGTACATAGCACAAAGCCATCTTTTGAGCTTTATATTTTAAACTCAACACACCTGTTAAATGAGTTAATGCCTGATAGCGAATCCCCTGCTCTAAAGCAGTACGGATATTTTCACTGGTAACCAATAACATCAGTAAAGGACCATAACCCGCAAGTGCATAATGCTGCCCAATAAACAGACCTTTTTCTGGTGCCACATCCTGCCCAATAACTTTAAGCACATCCCATTCCAGACCTGGATGAATAATTGAGCTAGGATCCAATGCATCCGCACGCAGTCCAATACTTTGAAGTTTTGGATCAACAGCAATCCCAGCTTTACGCATGCCTTGAATTAAATACATCAAGCCGAGAATGGAACGTTTCATAGCAGGATCACATCAAAATAACTTCTTAATTTTTACTATAATTTTTCATGCTTGCAAATTGCCGAAACTATCAATTTTTCTGTCATGGCTATCATGTCGGTTATCTCACCCTTGCTATAAGATACAAAAATAATAGAAGCAATAAGGCCAATAAAAAATGCACAATCAAACACTGCAGCAATCTATGCCAACACAAACAAAAATCGCTATCATTGGTGCAGGCTTTGGCGGTTTGGCGATGGCTATACGTCTACTACAAAGCAATATGCATGATTTTGTGATCCTGGAAAAAGCCAGTGATGTAGGGGGAACCTGGCGCGAAAACCAATATCCCGGTGCAACCTGCGATGTCCAGTCCCATATGTATTCCCTTTCTTTTGCCCCCAAAAGCGACTGGTCAAAACGCTATGCTGAAGCACCCGAAATCTTTAAATATATACAAGATTTAGTCACTGGCTTTAACCTGGAAAAATATTGCCAATTTAATCGTGAAGTTCTGGCTGCCCAATACAATGAACAAAGTTGTGACTGGAAACTCATCCTCAATAATGAACAAACTTTAATTGCTCAATTTGTGGTTTTTGCATCCGGCCCTTTACATGTACCCCATATCCCTCATATCAAGGGCATTGAAAAGTTTCAGGGTAAAGTTTTTCATTCCTCACAATGGGATCACCAATATGACTTGACAGACAAAAATGTTGCTTCAATTGGGACAGGTGGGAGTGCAATTCAATACATTCCAGAAATTGCAGCTAAAGTTAAGCAACTCTATGTGTTCCAGCGTACTGCGGCTTGGGTCATTCCTAGAGATGAACGCCGCTATTGGAATGTTGAAAAGAAATTATTTAAAAAACTAGACTGGTTTAGGAAACTGCACCGGGCACGCTTATATTGGTCCAATGAATCTCGCGTGGTTCCCATTGTTCAACCTGCAGTGATGAAATACACCCAAAAACTGGCAGAAGCTTTTATCAAGTTTCAGGTCAAAGACAAAAATCTGGTGCAAAAACTGACACCTGATTACATCATGGGATGCAAACGTATTTTGGTATCCAATAAGTACTATCCCACTTTTAACCGAAGCAATGTTGAACTGGTGACCGAGGCTATTCAGGAATTTACTGAAAACAGCATCATTACCAAAGATGGCAAAGAACGTAAGATTGATTGCTTAATTTATGGAACCGGTTTTATTACCGATCCACGCATCTATCTAAAATCATTTCAATGTAGTGGTGAACACGGACAAGATTTGCGCGGTGCCTGGCAGGAGGGTGCAGAAAGCTTCTATGGGATGTGTACCAAAGGCTTTCCCAATTTATTTCAGTTGCTGGGACCTAATACGGTTTTGGCACACAACTCCGTGATTTTTATGATTGAATCTCAGGTGAACTATATTCTACAAATGATTGAACTGGTTAAAAACACGCAAAGTCATGCCATTGTGGTTAAAGATCAGGTACAAGACCGATTCAACCAGCGTGTACAAAAATTGCTTGATGGCACAGTCTGGCAATCTGGCTGTGTGAGCTGGTACCAGCAAGATAGCGGCAAGAACTTTGCCCTGTGGCCTACTTATACCTGGAAATACTGGCTACAGACAAAAAAGCTTAATCCTGCTGACTTCCGTCTGCTAAATAAAACAGCTGGAAGTCGTGCAGCCTAAATATTTAACGGTCATAATAAACAGGTATTTATTAGCTGCTTAATTCTTTATGCAATCCTTTTGGTTGATTTTCCAGTTACTGCTTTGTTTAGTGCTCGGATTTGTTTTGGCAAGACGCTTACCTCACTGGCTTGTGCATCTTGCTTTTAAGATTCTGCCCTATTTTACCTATATTCTGCTGATTGCTATTGCCATTGAGTTTAGGCAAACATTACATACGATTGCTCAGCCTTGGCAAATCCTGAATCAGGCCGCTGTTTTAGCCATACTCACCAGCCTCGGCGCATTCCTCTGCTGTTATGTGTTATTCAGGCTTTTGGGTTATCAACCGAGTCACGGCAAAGTGTCTATGAGCCTTGTGAGCAAATCCCTGATCAATATCAGTTATGCTTTTATTGCCTTACTATTAGGTTATGTACTTTCTGAATCTACAGCCTACATGGGCTACACATTGCATATAAGTACCTGGAACCTATTACTGGCGTTCATGTTCATGATTGGCTTGGATCTTGCCTATTCACCCTTAGACCGATCCTGGCTGAACTGGAAAATTTTACTGGTGCCATTGGGCTGTATAGCCGGTTCACTACTGGGTGCTTTCGTTACAGCTACACTGATTCAAGACATCAGTTTAAAAGATCTCATCATGCTGTCCCAAGGTTATGGCTTTTATTCCATGACTGGTATTGTGGTCACAGAACTCAAAAATGCCCATCTTGGTAGTATTGCACTGATGAATGACCTGTTTCGAGAAATATTGGCAATTGTGTTTATGTATATTATCGGTTGGCGTTATCCACGCTCTGCAATTTCTGGCAATTGTGTTTATGTATATTATCGGTTGGCGTTATCCACGCTCTGCAATTTCTTCAGCAGGAGCAACAGCAATGGATGTCACTTTGCCGATGGTAAAACAGGCCTGTGGCAATGATTTTATTCCACACGCCATGGTCAGCGGCTTTATTCTTTCTATACTAGCGCCCATATTGGTGAGTGTGCTGGCAGCAGTTTAATTTTTATATTTATCCCTCACCTACCTCATCTCCCAGAAGGAGAACTTGTCCATTTTTACAATAATGAGACGTTCTCTCTCCCTTTGGGAGATGAGGAACACTGCTCCGCAAGGGAGAGGGTGTAAAGTTACAAGGTCGCCAAAATATCTTTTAGCATTTGACGCGGATTGTCCGACTTGGTAATTGGTCGTCCAATCACCAAATGTGTAGAACCATCCAGCATGGCTTGCTTAGGTGTGACAATACGTTTTTGGTCATCTGCCGCAGCACCCGCCGGACGAATGCCCGGAGTGACTAAAGCAAAGCCCTGGCCTAAAGTTTCACGCAGCATTTTGGCTTCCTGAGCAGAACAAACCACCCCATCCAGACCACTTTCCTGAGTGAGTTTTGCAAGACGTTGCACTTGTTCAAATGGTTCAACATCTAAACCAATATCTTTTAAATCTTCACGCCCCATTGAAGTCAGCACAGTCACTGCAATCAGCTGCGTATTATAGTTACCCGCTTTTAAGCGCTCTACACAGGTTTCCATCATCTTACGGCCACCTGATGCATGCACATTCACCATCCAAACACCTAGGTCTGCTGCTGCACATACGGCTTGAGCCGTAGTATTGGGAATATCATGAAACTTCAAGTCCAGGAAAACTTCAAAACCCTTGTCATGTAATGCCTTTACCACATTTGGGCCTTCATGAGTAAATAGCTCTTTACCAACTTTCACCCGACATAATGCAGGGTCTAACTGCTCTGCAATCGTTAATGCGTCATATTGGCTTTTAGCATCCAGTGCAACAATGATACTCAAGAGACTTACCTTCGCTCAGACAAAAAAGAAAGCTTATTATAAAAGGTATTCCAAGGTTTAACAAAGTGATAAAAAATTAGTTCATTGACGTTATTGCTTTAAATTTTCCTTATAAGGTTAGCTTGTAAAAATAAAAAACACCCTGAAGCATTTACTTTAGGGTGTCCCAAAATTTATTCAATGTTTCGGTTTCAAGCTGGCTGGCTAAAACCCAAACATTATCACTAACACACAGCACTACAAGGGATTAGACGAACGATCATTCGAATGAATGTCTAAAACTGTTTTTTCATGTCTGCTATGAGCTGCTGCCTCAGCTGCTGCCAGTTGTGCCGCCTGTATTTGTTCTTTTCGAAGATGTTCGATGTCTTTACGTAGTCGCTTAATTTCCCAATTATTTTGAAATACCCGGAAAATTTGTACCCCTAACAACAAACCCAATGCCACACCTAATGCCAAGGTTAATAACAGCAATAAACCTAAACGCATTGCCGGTACCTGTGTAAACAATAGGTCAACTGAAAGTTCAGTACCATTTTGCAGCACAAGAGCCAATGAATAGCCAAAAAGTACAATGAGCAATGCGACTAAAATGTAACGCATAAACACCCCATAAATTTTTTATTACTGTACCGATTCGTTTACTGCATCACGCAATGCTTTGCCAGGTTTAAAATGCGGAACTGCTTTCGCAGCTACTTCAACAGATCGACCTGTTTTAGGATTACGCCCCAAACGTGGATCACGGTGATGCAAAGCAAAACTGCCAAAACCCCGGATTTCAATACGATTATCAGATGATAATGCGGCTATCATTTGATCAATCATAATCTTAACAGCTTCTTCAACCAAAGGTTCTGCCAAGTGTGGATTTTTTAGGGAAATTCGCTCTATTAAGTCAGACTTATTCAGTGCTTCAGTAGTCATCTGCGACCTCTTTAATTATCAAGCTACTTTGTAGATGAAACGATAATAACCTGTTTAAATACAAAACGGTAGCGTAATAAGTTAATACTACGCTACCGTTTACAGTATTTGTGTAAAAAGTATTAGTTAATTTACATTAACAATACATTTTAACATCTACTTAGTTACCCATTTGAGCTTTGATCAAATCACCAATAGTCTTAGGACCATTGTCTTGACCAGTAGTTGCTGTTTTCAAGTTAGCAACTGCTTCTTTCTCTTCAGCTTCGTCTTTCGCTTTGATAGACAAGTTGATAGAGCGAGATTTACGGTCTACATTGATAATCTTAGCTTCAACTTCTTGACCAACTTCAAGGAACTTAGTTGCATCTTCAACGCGGTCGCGGTTGATTTCAGATGCTTTAAGAGTCGCTTCAACTTCGTCAGCTAACTTAACAGTAGCGCCACGAGCGTCAACTGCAGTTACAGTACCTTTAACAAGCGCACCGCGTTCGTTAGCAGCCAAGAAATCGTTGAACGGATCGCTGTTCATTTGTTTGATACCAAGGCTGATACGGTTACCTTCAGCATCTACAGACAGGATAACTGCTTCAACAGTGTCACCTTTCTTGTAACGACGAATCGCTTCTTCGCCTTGTTCGTTCCAAGAGATGTCAGACAAGTGAACTAGACCATCGATACCGCCTGGTAAACCGATGAAGATACCGAAATCAGTGATTGATTTGATCGTACCTGAAACTTTTTCGCCTTTGTCGTGGTCTTTAGCAAACTCTTCCCATGGGTTAGCACGAGTTTGTTTGATACCAAGAGAAATACGACGACGTTCTTCATCAACTTCAAGAACCATAACATCAACTTCGTCACCAATCTGAACAACTTTAGATGGGTGGATGTTTTTGTTCGTGTGATCCATTTCTGAAACGTGTACTAAACCTTCAACGCCTTCAGCGATTTCAGCGAAACAACCGTAGTCAGTCAGGTTAGTTACGCGCGCTTTAACGATTGAACCTTTAGGGTAACGGTTCATGATCGCTAACCATGGATCTTCGCCTAATTGTTTAAGGCCTAAAGATACGCGGTTACGTTCGCGGTCGAATTTAAGTACTTTAACAGTAACTTCTTGTCCAACTTCAACAACTTCTGAAGGGTGCTTGATACGTTTCCAAGCCATGTCAGTGATGTGAAGAAGACCATCGATACCGCCAAGGTCAACGAACGCGCCGTAATCAGTAAGGTTCTTGATAGTACCAGTAACTGTTTGACCTTCTTCAAGCTGAGCAAGAAGAGCTTCACGGTCAGCTGAAGATTCAGCTTCCATAACAGCACGACGAGATACAACAACGTTGTTACGTTTAGCATCAAGTTTGATTACTTTGAATTCTAACTCTTTGCCTTCTAAGTGAGTAGTATCACGAATAGGACGAGTATCAACTAAAGAACCTGGAAGGAACGCACGAACTGGACCGATGTCAACAGTGAAACCACCTTTAACTTTACCAGAGATAACACCAGTAACGATTTCGCCGTCTTCAAAGATTTTTTCAAGTTTAGTCCAAGTTTCAGCACGTTTCGCTTTTTCACGTGATAAAACTGTTTGACCCATACCGTTGTCAAGAGCTTCAACAACAACATCAACAGTATCGCCAACTTGAACTTCAAGTTCACGTTGGTCGTTTAAGAATTCAGCGCGGTCAACAATACCTTCTGATTTAAGGCCAGTGTCAACTGTTACCCAGTCAGAGTCGATATTTACTACAACGCCTTGGATGACTGCACCCTTTTCAACGTTGAGGTTTAATTCGCTTTCTTCAAAGAGGGCTGCAAAAGATTCGGTCATGATATACCTGATAAGTCAGCGGTCTTGGATCAGACAAGGCCGGTTTAATTAAGCTTCCACATAGTCCGTAATAAACTGATCTAGCTATGCTTTTGCTGAAAATTCGTTAATTGGCTAACTGCTTGTCGACAAAATGGGTCATCAATTTGAATACTTCATCGATATTCAATTCTGAACTATCAATAATATATGCATCTGCTGCCGGTTTGAGTGGTGCGACCGTGCGCTCCATATCTCTTTTGTCTCGAGCTTGTATATTAGCTAAAATGTCGTTCATTTTAACATCTAGCCCCATCCCCTGCAACTGCTTTACTCGTCGCTCCGCTCGGGATTCAGCCGATGC
>JADHEF010000590.1_pt1 | contig 35015 bp, 35 predicted proteins | sample 8952391 | NCBI WGS metagenome assembly JADHEF01 (sample SAMN16124439, study PRJNA663245) | bioreactor sludge metagenome | isolation source: sludge (nitrite) | place: India:Bengaluru | collected 2019-02-28 | reverse complement strand
TCGGCCGCGTCGTGGTGTTCGATTTCGTGTCGAATCTGTGGCTGGTCAGTCCGCACGCGCAGTAGGATGCGCTCAACCGCTCGCAGGCGGGCTGGCCTAACCGAGGCGAAAGCACAGCATGCACCTGACTCTCGACGATTTGCGCACCGACGCCGCGGTGCTGGATCTTCTCGGCGAACATTTCGATCTGGGCGTTTTTGCGCAATCGCGCAGCATCGATTGGTGCACCGTCGATGCGTGTGCGTCCACCTTGGCTTTCGCGCGCGAGGGTTCGGGCGGCGTGTTCTGCCTGCTCGAGGGCGGCGCGGTCTTGTACATCGACTCGGAAGGCAAGGCGGGCCTGGCGGCGGCCGGCTTGAGCGAGTTTCTCGAACTGGTGGTCGATCATCCGTATTGGCAAAGCATCTTGAAGTTTTCCGACGGTGGCCGGCTCGATGAAATGCGGCACGCGGCAGACCGGCTCGAACTCGATCTGCAGGACGAGGAGACCGACATCGACGCGGCGCGTGAGACCGTGCGCGCGGCGCTGGGCCTGAGCGGTGGCTCGGATGCGGTGGGGCGCTTGTACGCCGCGGTGCTTGCAGGCGAAGGCCAGATCACCGTGCGTGCGGGCGATGGTTCGGCTTACGCGTCCTTGTTCGGCCGCTTTCGCGTGCAGGACAATCCGTTCTGGCGCGCCGGCTGATGCGCGCGATCTTGTGGTTGCTGGCGCTGTCATCGTTGCTGCCCATCGCGGCGGGCGCGTTCCACATGGCGAACGGTTCGCTCGAGATGTTTCCCACCGACGGTCAGGACGCGCAGGCGCGGCTAGCCGGGGGCGCGGTCTTCGCGTTCGGGCTCCTGCTCGAATGTGCGATCGTGGTCTGGTGGTTGCACATGCGTCGTCGCGACAGCGCAAGTTCTGCACAAGAAAGGCTGTAATGCTCAAACGCGTTTTGATGATGATGGTCGGCATGGCGTGGTCGGTTGGCGCGCTGGCCACCGCGCAATGCCCGGACGAAGCGCGCTGCGCCCCGCTGCCCGACGATTTCGCGGTCGCGATGCGGGCCGAGATCGATGCCTTGCCGCGCTTGTGCGCGCGGCGCGATCCCGCGCATGCGCTCGATTACGATCGCTTGCTGGCGCAAGCGCTGGCCGGCATGCCCGAGCAGGACCGCAAGGCGCTGGCGGCGGCGCTCGTCCATCCGGCCTATCCGGCCCTGCTCGAACACGCGATCGAGGACGTGCAGCAACAGCGCGACGCCGACGCGCTCGACCGGCGTTGTGCGCGTCTGATCGCACCTGCGGACGCGTCGCGTTGATGGGCGGCTTGGTTTTGCGAGCCATCGCCGCGGGTACCATGTCGCATTTCCACGCGCCAGATCTTACTCATGCAACCGATTGCACGACACTTCGCACGACAACTTTGCGCCGGCATGTTGCTTGGCGCCTGCGTTCTTGGTGGCGCCCATGCCGCGGGCGCATCCAAGCCCAATGCGAGTTTTCCGACCTTCCTCGCGAACTTCCGCGCCGCCATTTCGGCGGGCGATCGCGCGGGCGTCGCGGCCCTGAGCCAGCTGCCTTTGCGTGACGACGGCAAACCCATGACCGCCGCCGATGCGGCCGAGTATGTGGCGCCGTTTTTCGGCCCGTTGCGCAAGTGCGTGCTGAAAGCCAAGGCCGAGGCCGACGGCGCCGAATACTTCATCTTTTGCGGCGATCAAGGCCTGGGCTTTGCGCCGGTGAATGGCGAATACCGCTTCACCGAATATTTCGCCAACGATTGAACGAAAGCGCCGCCTCGGGGCCGGTTGATCCGGCCCCGACGCGGCGTCATTCGAGCGGCAGGAAATCCGGCGTCGACAGATAGCGTTCGCCGGTGTCGTAATTGAAGCCGAGCACGGTCGCCCCGGCCGGCAATTCGGGCAGCTTCTGCGCGATCGCGGCCAGTGTCGCGCCCGACGAAATCCCGACCAGCAGGCCTTCTTCGCGGGCCGAGCGCCGCGCATAGTCTTTGGCCGCATCGCCTTCGACCTTGATCACGCCATCGAGCAACTGGGTGTGCAGATTGGCCGGGATGAAGCCCGCGCCGATGCCCTGGATCGGATGGGGCGAAGGCTGGCCGCCGCTGATGACCGGCGAGGCCGCGGGTTCGACCGCGAACACTTTGAGCTTGGGAAACTTGGCCTTCAAGACCTGGGCCACACCCGTGATGTGGCCGCCGGTGCCGACGCCGGTGATCAGCGCGTCGAGGCCATCGGGGAAGTCGGCCAGGATCTCCTGGGCCGTGGTGCGCACATGGACGTCGACATTGGCCGGATTCTCGAATTGTTGCGGAATCCAGGCGCCGGGCGTTTGCGCGGCCAATTCCTGGGCCCGCGCGATCGCGCCCTTCATGCCCTTTTCCTTGGGCGTCAGATCGAAGCGCGCGCCATAAGCGAGCATCAGGCGCCGACGTTCGATCGACATGCTTTCGGGCATCACGAGGATGAGCTGGTAACCCTTGACCGCCGCGACCATCGCGAGGCCGACGCCGGTATTGCCCGAGGTCGGTTCGATGATGGTTGCACCCGGTTTGAGCACGCCGCGTCTTTCGGCGTCTTCGATCATGGCCAGCGCGATGCGGTCCTTGATCGAACCGCCCGGATTCTGGCGTTCGGCCTTGACCCAGACCTGATGGGTGTCGCCGAACAACTTGTTGATGCGGATATGCGGGGTGTTGCCAATTGTCGCAAGAACGGTAGGGGCTTTCATGTTGTGCGCTCCGGGCGATTCGACCAATGATGAACGCTTCGCACCTTAATCGCGTGGCGCCGCGAAGCCAAAGCATTTTGCGTTAGTTGCTCATGACGACCGAATCGATGCGCAAATGTGAGGTTCTGCACGCGCGGCGCGGCGCGCGTGCGCAAGGAGGGACAAAGTTCTTATGGCGCGAGCGCTCGGCCTGAATAAAGTCAGTGGGCTGGACACCATGGCGCCGCCGTGTCCGCCATGCCGCTGGCGCCCCGACCGACCGATCCTCTGAATCCGGACCTGATGCCCATCCCGCTCGCGCCACGTCATTACGCCATCGTCACGGCGAGTCTGTGTTGTGCCATCCACGCGCCAACGCTGCGCGCGCAGGATCAGACCGTGCCCGAATACAGCCTCGAAGATCTGATGAAGGTCGAGGTCGTGTCGGCCGCGCGCAAGACGCAAACCTTGCTCGATGTGCCGGCGGCGGTCTTCGTGCTGACCCATGACGACATCGAGCGCTCGGGCGCGGCGAGCTTGCCGGAAGCTTTGCGGCTGGTGCCCGGCGTGCAGGTCGCGCGCCTGAGTTCGGGCACCTGGGCGGTCTCGGTGCGCGGCTCCAACAACCGGTTCTCGAACAAGCTGCAAGTGCTCATCGACGGACGCAGCATCTATTCGCCCTTGTTTGGCGGCGTGCTCTGGGAAGGCGAGCATGTGCCTTTGTTCGACATCGAGCGCATCGAGGTCATACGCGGCCCCGGCGCCGCGGCCTGGGGGGCGAATGCGGTCAACGGCGTCATCAACATCATCACGCGCAAGGCGGCCGCCACCCAGGGCACGATGGTCTCGTTGACCGGCGGCACGCGCGAGCGCGCGGCCGGGTCTGCGCGCTACGGTTTCACGCCGGCGCCCGATTGGGCGGCGCGCCTTTGGGCTTCGGCCGAACGCAATGCGGTGGGCCACACTCCCAATCCGCCGGGCATCGACGATGTGAACTCTTCATCGAACGCCGGATTGCGCATCGAACAGGCGACGCCCGGCTTGACGCGCAGCCTGAACCTGGTCGCCTTCCATTCCGATCTCGATTACGGGCTGACCGTGCCGGTGCTGGGGCCGCCTTATTCGGCGGCGGTGGGCAGCCATGAAAGCTATCAAGGCGCGAGCCTGACGTTTCGTGAAGAACGCACGCTCAGCGCGGCATCCGATCTCGCCTACCAGACCAGTTTCGAGCGCACCACGCTCAAGATCCGGCCGTTCGAGGAGGTGCGCAACAAGTTGGCCGCCGAGGCGCAGCACCGGGTTCGCTGGCTGCCGACGCATGAACTGGTCTGGGGCGGCGCGGCCAGTTATTCGGGCGACCGGATCACCAGCGCCTATCCGCTCGATTTCTCCAATGCCGAGACCGGCTCCACGGTCTTGAGCGTGTTCGCGCAGGATGAATGGCGTCTCGCCCAATGGCCGCTGACTTTGTCGTACGGTCTGCGCATCGATCGCTCGACGCTCAACGATCGCGCCTCGGTGCAGCCGAATCTGCGCGCCTTATGGACGTTGCGGCCGGGCCAGGTGGTCTGGGCATCGATCGCGCGCGCCGAACGTCTGCCCACGCGCGCCGAATCGTCGGCCAACTTCACGGCCGGCGTGCTGCCGCCCGGAGGCGGATCGCCGTTGCCGGTCGAGTACAAGTTCGTGGCCGGCGCCGCCGGCGATGCGCGCAACGAAGGCCTCGACCTGTTCGAACTGGGGTATCGCGGCGAATGGTTCTCGGAATTGTTCGTCGATGCGACCGCATACGCGGGGCGCTATCGCGATCTGCGCTCGTATCGGTTGCAGACGCCCTATCTGGCGCTCGATCCGCTGCGCTATGTGCAGCCGGCCACGATCGATTGGCATGGCAAGGCGTCGGTCACCGGGGCCGAACTCGCGCTCGATTGGAAGCTCATGCGCGATCTGCGCACACGCTGGAGCGCCACCCACATCGAATTGCGCGCCGACGATCAGACCTTGCTGCCGAGCGAACGCGCGGTGATCGAAGGCGGCACGCCGCGCGATCAGGCCGGCGCGCAATTGGTCTGGCAGGTCGCGCCGGCGCACGAACTCGACGCCACGGTATTGCATGTTGGCGCCCTGCCGGCGTATGCCATCGGCGCGTACACGCGGTTCGATGCGCGCTGGGCCTGGCGCGTCACGCGTGATGTCGAACTGGCGTTGGTCGGGCAGAACATCGGCTCGGGCGCGCACGCGGAATTCCGCCAGTCCGATCTGGCTTCACCCTTGACCCAGATTCGCAGCAACTGGTACGCCAAGCTCACGATGAAGTTCTAATGCCCATGCGCGCACCTCGCTTTCGAGCCCCTGGGCGTCTGGCGGCCCTGAGTGCCGGCCTGATGCTGGCACTCGCGCTGTGGTGCGCGCCGCGCGGCATCGTGGCCGGCGAACTCAGCGGGCCGCAAGTCAAGGCGTGGTTCGTCGTGAACTTCGTGAAGTACACCGACTGGCCGGGCGGGCGTCCGGCGATCGTTCAACTGTGCACGCTCGGGCAGGATGCGACGGTCTCGGCGCTCGCCGCGCTCGAAGGGCATAGCGTCGGCGCGACGACGATCCGTATCAAGACCGCGGTCACCATGGTCGAGGCCGCGAGTTGCCAGGTGATGTACATCGCCGACAGCGAAGCGCGCCGGGTCTCGGCGATCCTCGGATCGCTCGCGGCGTTGCCGATCCTCACGGTGTCGGAGATCGACGGCTTCATCGATCAAGGGGGAATGATCGGCCTGGTGGCGCAGGACGATCGCTATGTGTTCGAGATCAATCTCGACGCGGCGCATGCCCTCGGTCTGATGCCCAATACCTCCATGCTCCGACTCGCGCGCCGGGTCATTCATTTGAAGGCGCGCTGACATGGGACTGCTCGCGCAATTCACCCGTTGGGCGCGCGCCGGCCTCGGACGCCGGGCGATGCTCGGCGTGTTGACGTCGCTGACCGTCGCGGCACTCGCCAGCGTTTCCTTGTTGACGGTCAGCGTGATTTCGCGACGCAGCGAATCGATGCTCCTGCAGACCCAGGGCAGCGCGGCGATCGTGGCCGACGCGGTGCAAGCGGCCTTGACCTTCGACGATCGGCAAGGCGCCGAAGCGGTGCTGGCGAGCTTCAACCAGATGCGCTTGTTGCGCGACATGTATCTGCTCGACGCGCGCCGCACCCTGGTGGCGCGGTACGAGCCGACGGTGCATGCGCACCGGCGCGATTTCTTCGCGCTCGCGCCGGGTACCTATGGCGGTCTGTTGGGCGGCGAATTGATCATCGTGCAACCGGTCGGCCAACGCGAGCTGCCGAGCGGGTACCTCATCGTCCATGCCGACACCCGGCCGATGCTGGCCGACATGGCGGCCGAGATCGCGCAGATCGCGGCCATCCATCTGGCGGCGCTGCTCGCGGCGGTGCTGATCGCGCGGCGCAAGCTGCGCGCCATCACGGCGCCGGTCGAAGCGCTGGCGCGCACCGCGCGCGAGGTGGCGCAGAACAAGGATTACAGCCGCCGCATCGAATTCGCGGGCGACAACGATGTCGGCACGCTGATCGCGGATTTCAATCACATGCTGACCGAGATCGAGTCGCGCGATCGCATGCTGCTGGCCCATCAAGGCGCGCTCGAATCGCAGGTGCGCAAACGCACCGCGGAGTTGCAGCAGGCCAAGGAAGACGCGGAAGCCGCGAGCGTGGCCAAGTCGCGCTTCCTGGCCAACATGAGCCATGAGATCCGCACGCCGATGAACGGCGTGCTCGGGCTCACCGAGCTGTTGCTCGCGAGCCGCCTCGACGATCGGCAGCGCGGACAGCTCGAAGCGCTGCGTCTGTCGGGGCAAAGCCTGCTCGCGATCATCAACGACATCCTCGATTTCTCGAAGATCGAGGCCGATCGGATCGAGCTCGAAAGCATAGTCTTCGATCCGAAGGCGATCGCGGCGCGCGTGAACGGACTGCTCGGCGTCCTGGCGACCGAGAAGTCGCTCGATCTGCGGCTGGTCTGTGCCAACGATCTGCCCAAGGCGGTCGAAGGCGACCCGATGCGCTTGCAGCAAGTGCTGACCAATCTGGTCGGCAACGCGCTGAAGTTCACGCGTACCGGCGCCGTCACGGTCCGGGTGCACCGGCTCGACCGCATCGATGCCCAGGATGCGCGCCGCGCCTGGCTGCGGTTCGAGGTCGAAGACACCGGCATCGGCATGGGGCCCGAAGTCATCGCCATGCTGTTCCAGCCGTTCTCGCAAGCCGACGCGACCACCACGCGCAAGTACGGCGGGTCGGGGCTGGGTCTGGCGATTTCGCACCGGCTGGTCGAACTGATGGGCGGCACGATTTCGGTCACGAGCCAGGAAGGCGTCGGGAGTTGCTTCGCGGTCGATGCGCCGTTCCGGGTCTCGACGGTCCAGATGCCGGCGCCGACGCCGCCCGAGCCCTCGGCGGCCATCGACGCGCTCGCGATGCTCGACACCCATGGCGCCCATGTGCTGCTGGTCGAAGACAACCCGATCAATCTGATGCTGTGCTCATCGATGCTCGACACCGCCCAAGTGCGGTACGACACCGCGATCGACGGCCAGGAGGCCCTGGCCTGCATGCATGCGAACGCTTACGACCTGGTCTTCATGGACTGCCAGATGCCGGTGCTCGATGGGTACGAGGCGGTGCGCAATTGGCGCGCCCATGAAGCCGCCAACGGCCTGGCACGGGTGCCGGTGGTCGCATTGACGGCCAATGCCTTGAGTGGCGACCGCGAACGCGCGCTCGAAGCCGGATTCGACGATTACCTGGCCAAGCCGTTCACGCTCGAACAGTTCGAACGCATGCTCGCGATCTGGCTCGAACGCGGCGCCACGGCCGGTAACGAACCCGGCTGACGGTCAGGCGTTGAAACGGCGCAGACCGTCGAGATCGACCACCGTCACGCCGCCGTATTCGAGGCGCAGCAAGCCCTCTTTTTCGAGCAGTTGCAGCGCCTGATTGGCGCGCTGGCGCGAAGCGCCGGACAGAAAGCCGATTTCTTCCTGGGAGATCTGGATCTGGCGTTGCGCGCCCGGGCACAAGATCGGGTTGAACAGCGATGCGATGGCGCGGGCCACCCGGGCATCGGGGTCGAGCATGCGCTCGTGCTCGACCGCGGCGATGAATTGTCCGAGCCGTTCATTGAGTTGCACGAGCAGAAAGCGGTTGAACGGAATGCTCGAATCGAGCAGGCCGTCGAAGGTGGCGCGCGGGATGAAGGCGACCCGGCTGCGGCGCAAGGCGGTGACGTCGTAGCGGCGCTTTTCGCGCTTGAGCAAGGACCCTTCGCCCCACCAGCCGCCGGGGGCGATGCCGGCGAAGGTGATCGACTTGCCTTCGGCCGAGAACTTGTTCATCTTGACCAAGCCGTCGATCAGGCCGTTCCAATAATCGACGCTCTCGCCCATGCGGCAAATCGGTTCGCCTGGACCAAATTCGCGTACGACGATTTCGCGCACCACGCGCTCGAGTTGTTGGGGGTCGATCTTGTCGGCCCAGACGCTTGCGGCCTTGAGTTCATCAACTGTCAGCATGGCGACATTGTCCTGCAAGTGACAGACCCGCACCAGACGAAGCCTTTAGGGTGAGCGCTCGCCACGAAGCGACGCAGCTTGCGATGAGTGCTGATGCGCTGCAATACAGGGTATACACGCCTCGAGCGGCATCACCGTCTTCTCGCTAGGGGTAACTGCTAGCTGCGCCGCCCGCGGACGAGAACGACACTAACTCGCCGCGCCGCCGCAAGCCGCGCGAGCGATGCCGATAGAGCGGAAACATCCGCCAAGCAAGGAGACAGTCCCGTGCCGGACCACGCGACGCACACCGCGTCGTCGTTGCAGAATGCAGCGACGACCTTTCCGCGGCTGCTCAAGCAGCATGCGGCCGAGCGCCCCAATGCGCCCGCCATCCGCGAGAAGGATCTCGGGATCTGGCAGACCCATACCTGGCGCGAAGCGCTCGACGAAGTGCGTGCGCTCGCGCTCGGGCTGCATCATCTCGGACTCAAGCGCGGCAGCAATCTGGCCATCATCGGCGACAACCGGCCGCGCCTGTACTGGGCCATGGCCGCCGCGCAGGCCATGGGCGCGGTGCCGGTGCCGCTGTACCAAGATGCGATCGCGACCGAGATGGTCTATGTGCTGCAAGACGCCGAGGTCGAGATCGCGGTGGTGGAAGACCAGGAGCAGGTCGACAAGCTGCTCGAACAATTGCCGAATCTGCCGCACCTCCGGCACATCGTCTATGACGACCCGCGCGGCCTGCGCAATTACAGCGCGCCGCAATTGCAAAGCTACGACCAGGTGCAATTGCTCGGCCGCGATCTGCACAGCGCGCAGCCGCAATTGTTCGATGCCGAGGTCGAGCAAGGCACGCCCGACGATGTGAGCGTGATGCTTTACACCTCGGGCACCACCGGCAAACCCAAGGGCGTTTGCCAGACCCATCGCGCCTTCATCGCCTCGGCCCAGGGCGACATCGCGCTCGATCATTTCGATGCCAGCGGCGACATCCTGAGCTACCTGCCGATGGCCTGGGTCGGCGACCATTTGTTCAGTTATGCGCAGGCCTTGGTGGCCGGGTTCACCGTCAATTGCCCGGAATCGAGCGACACCGTGATGACCGATTTGCGCGAGATCGGCCCCACCTATTACTTCGCGCCGCCGCGGGTGTTCGAGAACATTCTCACGCAAGTGATGATCCGCATGGAGGACGCGGGCGCCCTCAAGCGCGGCATGTTCCACTACTTCATGGGCGTGGCCAAACGCTGCGGCGCCAAGATGACCGACGGCCGCGCGAGCGAAGTGCCGGCCGGAGACAAACTGCTGTATACGCTGGGCAATTGGCTGGTGTACGGGCCGTTGCGCAATGTGCTCGGCATGAGCCGGCTCAAGGTGGCCTACACCGGCGGCGCCGCGATCGGCCCCGATCTGTTCGACTTTTATCGTTCGATCGGCATCAACCTCAAGCAGCTGTATGGCCAGACCGAAACCTGCGTGTATGTCTGCAAGCAGCCCGACGGCGAGGTCCGCCTCGATACCGTGGGCAAGCCTTTGCAAGGCGTGCAGATTCGCATCGCCGACAACGGCGAGGTGCAGGTGCAAACGCCCGGCCTGCTCAAGGAGTATTACAAGCGCCCCGATGCGACCGCCGAAGCATTGACTGCCGACGGCTGGTTCATGACCGGCGACGCCGGCTTCTTCGATGGCGACGGGCACCTCAAGATCATCGACCGCGCCAAGGATGTGGGCAAGCTCAACGACGGCACTTTGTTCGCGCCGCAATACATCGAGAACAAGCTCAAGTTCTTCCCCTACATCAAGGAAGCGGTGGCCTTCGGCCATGACCGCGACCAGTGCTGCGCCTTCATCAACATCGACATGCCCGCGGTCGGCAATTGGGCCGAAAAGCGCAACCTGCCGTATGCCGGTTATGTCGATCTCGCGGGCAAGCCCGAGGTTTACGAGTTGATTGCCGAATGCGTCGAGAAGGTCAATGCCGACCTCGCCCATGACGCCGCGCTCGCGGGTTCGCAAGTGCATCGCTTCCTGGTGCTGCACAAGGAGCTCGACCCCGACGATGACGAGCTCACGCGCACCCGCAAGGTCAGGCGCAATTTCATCGCCGAGAAATATGCGGTGCTCATCGATGCGCTCTACGGCGGCAAGGCCAGCCAGTTCATCGAAACCCTCGTCAAATTCGAGGACGGACGCACCGGCAAGGTCGCGGCCGATCTGAAGATCCGCGATGTGAAGACCTTTGCCGCCACAGCGGCAAGACAGGCTGCCTGATCCATGACCGCCATGCCCGACCAGACGCCCGCCACGATCGCCGGCCACAACCAATCCGCCAGCCGCATCGGCGAGGTGATTCTCAAGCTCGAGAACATCTCGCTGCAATTCGGCGGCGTGAAAGCGCTGACCAACATCTCCTTCGATGTGCGCGAGCATGAGATCCGCGCCATCATCGGCCCCAACGGCGCGGGCAAGAGTTCGATGCTCAATGTCATCAACGGCGTCTATACCCCGACCGAAGGCAGGATCACGCTGCGCGGCCATACCTACCGCCAGATGAATCCGTATCGCGCCGCGCGCACCGGCATCGCGCGCACCTTCCAGAACCTCGCGTTGTTCAAAGGCATGAGCGTGCTCGACAACATCATGACCGGGCGCACCCTCAAGATGAAGCGCGGCCTGTTCTGGCAGGCGCTGCGCTTCGGGCCGGCCGAGCGCGAAGAGCTCGCGCACCGCGAGAAGGTCGAACGCATCATCGACTTCCTCGAAATCCAGGCCCATCGCAAGACGCCCGTCGGCCGTCTGCCGTATGGCCTGCAAAAACGCGTCGATCTTGGTCGCGCGCTGGCGATGGAGCCGCAATTGCTGCTGCTCGACGAGCCCATGGCCGGCATGAATGTCGAAGAAAAGCAGGACATGTGCCGCTTCATCCTCGACGTCAACGACGAATTCGGCACCACCATCGTCTTGATCGAACACGACATGGGGGTGGTGATGGACATTTCCGACCGCGTCGTGGTGCTCGATTACGGCAAGAAGATCGGCGACGGGACGCCCGATGAGGTGCGTGACAACCAGGAGGTGATTGATGCTTACCTCGGTGTTGCGCATTAGCGGTGTTGGTGTGGGCGCGGCTCGGACGGGGCCGGGGCGCTGTGCGGTGGACGCTCATGCTGTCGCGGTCCGCGCCGCGCGCGGACTCCCCGGGCGAACCCTTCGGAAGCCGGCGGCTCGCCAGGGTGGCCGTTCGCTTTCGCTCACTACCCTGACTCGACCCGCGTGCCTGCGGCCCGCGGGCAACCGCCACTTCCTCGTCTCGCCCGGCGCGACAGAAATCGCGCCCGCCGCACAGCGCCCCGGCGCCTCGAGTAGCTCCCATTGTGAGATTGAGAACAGCACTCGGCTCGCTGCGCATTGCCTCGCTGTCCAGCACCACCATCGGGCGGGCAAGGGTGTTCCGCTTTTGTTTTTGTCTTTCATAAAACAGTTGAGCTGCTCGGGTAGCGGGGCGCGTGGGGGCTGGGCCCGGGGCGCGCTTTCCGTTGCGCCGGGCGAGACGAGGAAGTGCGGGTTGCCCTCGGGCGGGACGCACGAGGGTCGAACCGGCGTAGTGAGCGCAGCGAACGGCCACGCCGGTGAGCCCGCGGCTTCCGAAGGGTTCGCCCGGGAAGTCCGCGCGCAGCGCGGACCGCAACGGCATGCGCGCCCCAGGCCAAGCCCCCGCGCGCCCCGCGAGCGCAGCACCCCACCACCACCGCAACAGCCCGCCTAACCGAGCAAACGCACATGGGATTCTTCCTCGAAACGCTGATCGGCGGCCTCATGGCCGGCATGCTGTATTCGTTGATCGCACTGGGCTTCGTGCTGATCTTCAAGGCCTCGGGCGTATTCAACTTCGCGCAAGGCGCCATGGTCTTGTTCGCCGCGCTCGCGATGGCGCGCTTGTCGGAATGGATACCGCATCTGTTCGGCTTTGAAAGCAAGCTGCTCGCGAACCTGATCGCCTTCGTGCTGACCATCGCGATCATGGTCGTGGTCGCCTGGTTCATCGAGCGCTTCGTGCTCGGCAAGCTCGTGAACCAGGAGCCGATCGCCTTGTTGATGGCGACCCTCGGCGTAACCTATTTCCTCGAAGGCGCGGGCCAGATGCTTTGGGGCAGCGACAGTTACCAGATCGATGTGGGCATGCCCAAAGATCCGGTGATCGTGCTGGAACAACTCTTCGACGGCGGCGTGCTGCTCAATCAGGAAGACTTGTTCGCGGCCCTGATCGCCGCGGCGCTGGTCGCGGCGCTCGCAGTGTTCTTCCAAAAGACCTCGACCGGCCGTGCTTTGCGCGCGGTGGCCGACGACCATCAGGCCGCGCAATCGATCGGCATTCCGCTGTCGCGGATCTGGGTCATCGTCTGGTCGGTCGCGGGCTTCGTCGCGCTGGTCGCGGGGGTGATCTGGGGCTCCAAGACCGGCGTGCAATTCTCGCTTGCGCAAGTCGCGCTCAAAGCGCTGCCGGTCGTGATCCTGGGCGGGCTGACTTCGGTGCCCGGCGCCATCATCGGCGGCCTCATCATCGGCGTAGGCGAAAAGCTCTCCGAGATCTACATCGGCCCGATGCTGGGCGGCGGCATCGAAATCTGGTTCGCCTATGTCCTGGCGCTGGGCTTTTTGCTGGTGCGCCCGCAAGGCTTGTTCGGCGAAAAGATCATCGATCGCGTTTGAGGCCATAGGACCAGGAATCGACCATGCTCTACAGAGAAAACGGCCAGTTCAAGACCTCCTACCGGTCCGATCAGCAAATCTTCCCGATCTTGCAGGACCGGGTCGCGATCCTCGCGCTGTTGTTGTTCGCCTTCATCGCGGTGCCCATGCTCGCCAGCGATTACATGATGCGCGCGATCATCACGCCTTTTCTGATCCTCTCGCTGGCGGCGATCGGGCTCAACATCCTGGTCGGCTATTGCGGGCAGATTTCGCTCGGCACCGGGGCCTTCATGGCGGTGGGCGCCTATGCCGCCTACAACTTCGTGGTGCGTTTGCCCGAGTTGAACCTCGTGGTCGCGATGTTGCTCGGCGGTGTATGCGCGACCTTGTTCGGCGTCGCTTTCGGCATTCCGAGTTTGCGCATCCGCGGTCTGTATCTCGCGGTCGCGACGCTCGCGGCGCAGTTCTTCACCGACTGGATGTTTCTGCGCATCAGCTGGTTCACCAACGATTCGGCCTCGGGTTCGGTTTCGGTCAGCGCGCTCGACGTGTTCGGCTGGGCGATCAATACGCCGGCGCGCAAATATCTGTTCTGCCTCAGTTTCGTCGCGGTGTTCGCGCTGCTGGCCAAGAACCTCACGCGCTCGTCGATCGGCCGCGAATGGATGGCGATCCGCGACATGGACGTGGCCGCGTCGGTGATCGGCATCCGGCCCATGTACGCCAAGCTCACCGCCTTCGGCGTCAGTTCGTTCATCGTCGGCGTCGCAGGCGCGCTCTGGGCTTTCGTGCATCTGGGTTCATGGGAGCCGGCGGCGTTCAGCATCGACCGGTCGTTCCAGCTGTTGTTCATGGTCATCATCGGCGGGCTCGGGTCGATCATGGGCAGCTTTTTCGGCGCGGCCTTCATCGTGCTGTTGCCGATCGCGCTCAACCGCATTCCGGAGTTGATCGGCATCGAGATTTCGACCGCGACTTCGTCGCATCTCGAATTGATGATCTTCGGCGGGCTGATCGTCTTCTTCCTGATCGTCGAACCGCATGGCCTGGCGCGCTTGTGGTCCACGGGCAAGGAAAAGCTCAGGCTCTGGCCGTTCCCGCATTGAGGCCGGACCAGATTTTCACAAGACTGCGCCATTGCAGCCAACGACAGCGCACCCGAGTGCGCACCACTTAGGAGACAGGCAATGAACATTCGAGCGATGAAAGCGATGCGACGGGTGCTCCCGGTCGCGGCATTCGCATTGGGCGCGTTGGCGGCGGGCTTGGCGCCCAGCCTCGCAAGCGCCCAGGCCAAGGAGCAGTTCTTCCCGCTGCTGGTGTACCGCACCGGCCCTTACGCGCCCAACGGCACGCCGTGGGCCAACGGCAAGCAGGATTACCTCAAGCTCATCAATGCGCGCGACGGCGGCATCAACGGCGTCAAGCTCACCTATGAAGAATGCGAAACCGCCTATGCCACCGACAAGGGCGTCGAATGTTATGAGCGCCTCAAAGGCCGCGGGGCGAGCTTCTTCGATCCGCAATCGACGGGCATCACCTTCGCGCTGACCGACAAGGCGCCCAACGACAAGATGCCGCTGCTGACGGTCGGCTATGGCCTTTCGGCCTCGCAGGATGGCGGCGTGTTCAAGTGGAACTTCCCGCTGCTCGGCAGCTACTGGACCGGCGCCGACATTCTGATCCAGCACATCGGCAAGAAGGAAGGCGGGCTCGACAAACTCAAGGGCAAGAAGATCGCGCTCGTCTATCACGATTCGCCGTTCGGCAAGGAGCCGATTCCTTTGCTGGAAGAGCGCTCGAAGATGCACGGCTTCAATCTGGTCAAGATTCCGGTCACCGCGCCGGGTGTCGAACAGAAGTCGGCCTGGCTGCAAGTGCGCCAGCAACGGCCCGACTATGTGCTGCTTTGGGGCTGGGGCGTGATGAACGCGACCGCGCTCAAGGAAGCGCAAGCCACCGGCTATCCGCGCGACAAGATGTACGGCGTCTGGTGGGCCGGTGCCGAACCCGATGTGAAGGATGTGGGCGACGGTGCCAAGGGCTACAACGCGCTGGCGCTCAACACCGCCGGCCAACAGCCCAAAGTGATCCAAGACATCCTCAAGTTCGTGCACGACAAGGGCCAGGGCACCGGTCCGCGTGATGAAGTCGGCTCGGTGCTGTACACCCGCGGCGTCATCATCCAGGCGCTCGGCATCGAGGCGGTGCGCCGCGCGCAAGAGCGCTACGGCAAGGGCAAGGTCATGACCAGCGAGCAGGTGCGCTGGGGCTTCGAGAACCTCGCGCTCGACCAGAAGAAGCTCGATGCGCTGGGCTTTGCCGGTGTGCTGCGGCCGGTCAGCACCTCGTGCGCCGATCACATGGGCTCGATGACCGCGCGTATCGAGACCTGGGACGGCGCCAAGTGGAGCATCACGTCCGACTATTACACGGCCGACGAGCAGATCCTGAAGCCCATGGTCAAGGCCGCGGCCGACAAGTACGCCAGCGAGAAGAAGCTGACCCGCCGTCCGCCGCAGGACTGCCAATCTTGAACCGGTAGCGATTCCAAAACCCGACCGGGCGGCGCCAGCTGCGCGCGGCGCCGCCCGACGGGACGCTCGCCCATTCGAAAGGCTCAACGTGACGCAGGCGCAAACCCCGACCACGCTGCTCGATGTCAACGGCATCGAGGTCATCTACAACCATGTGATCCTGGTGCTCAAGGGCGTGTCGCTCAAGGTGCCGCGCGGCGGCATCGTCGCCTTGCTCGGCGGCAATGGCGCGGGCAAGACGACGACGCTGCGCGCGATCTCGAATCTGCTCAAGAGCGAACGCGGCGATGTGACCAAGGGCTATATCGAGTACGCGGGCGAGCGCATCGAAAGGCTCACGCCTTACGACCTCGTGAGCCGCGGCGTGGTGCAGGTGATGGAAGGCCGGCATTGCTTCGCGCATTTGAGCATCGAAGAAAATCTGCTCACCGGCGCCTATACCCGCAAGGCCGGGCGCGGTGACGTGTCGGCCGCGCTCGACAAGGTCTATGCCTACTTTCCGCGCCTCAAGACCAGGAGAGGAAGCCAGGCCGGCTACACCTCGGGCGGCGAGCAACAGATGTGCGCGATCGGGCGGGCCTTGATGGCCAACCCCGAGATGATCCTGCTCGACGAGCCTTCGATGGGCCTCGCGCCACAGATCGTGGCCGAGATCTTCGAGATCGTGAAAGACCTCAACGCGAAGGAGCAGGTCAGCTTCCTGCTCGCGGAGCAGAACACCAACGTGGCGCTCAAGTACGCCGATTACGGCTACATTCTCGAAAGCGGCCGCGTGGTCATGGACGGCGCGGCGCGCGACCTTGCCTCCAACGAAGACGTCAAGGAGTTCTACCTCGGGGTCTCAGGCGCCGGGCGCAAGAGCTTTCGCGACGTCAAAAGCTACCGGCGCCGCAAGCGCTGGCTGGCCTGACCACCACGCACATCATGACCATCGCGACTTCCGATCAACTGCTCGAGTACGGCGCGCTGCGCCGCCAATTGCGCGACATCAAAGGCCTCGTCGAAAAACGCACCGGCGTGTTCGAGGCCCAAGGCAAACCGCTCGTCGAACTGCATGCCGACGGCACGGCCATCGTCGCCGTCGTGCGCAGCCGCCACGGCGAGGCGCGCTTCACGCTCGGCACGCCCGTGGACCAGCGCAAGCTCATCGACGAAGCCAAGCGTCGCGTACTCAAGCTCGACGACGACTGACCCGACCCGGGTCGACAAGGAACCTGCCCATGGACGAATCCATTGCGCGCGACGACCCTCTCGACGCGCTCGAAACCCGCGACCCCTTGGTGCGCGAGCGCGAACTCATGGCGCGTTTGCCGGCGCTGATCGCACGCGCCCAAGAAGCGCCGGGCCTGGCGCAGATCCTGGCCGGTGTCGATGCGGCGCAAGTCGATACGCGCGCCGCACTGGCCCGCTTGCCGGTCACGCGCAAGAGCGATCTGCAGGCCTTGCAGACCCAGGGGCTGGCCGGCGGGCTGGGGCCGTTCGGCGGGCTCAACGCCACGCCGGTCTGGGCGCTGGCGCATCTATACATGTCGCCGGGGCCGATCTTCGATCCCGAAGGGCGCGGCGAAGACTGGTGGCGCACGGCGCGCGCATTGCATGCGGCCGGGGTGCGCGCGGGCCATGTGATCCACAATTGCTTCGCCTACCATTTCACGCCCGGCGCGTGGATGATCGAAAGCGGCGCGCGCAAGCTCGGATGTCCGGTCGTGCCGGCCGGCATCGGGCAGACCGAACAACAAGTGCAGGCGATCGCCGCACTGCGGCCGAGTGTCTATACCGGCACACCGAGCTTTCTCAAGATCATTCTCGAAAAAGCGGCCGAGATGCAGGTGCCGCTGCCCAGCCTCAAGCGCGCGCTGGTCGGCGGCGAAGCTTGCCCGCCCGCGCTCGAAACTTGGCTGCGCGAGCATGGCATCGCCGAGGTCTACCAGTGGTACGGCACCGCCGACCTCGGCTGCATCGGCTACCAGAGCCGCGCGCGTGAAGGCCTCATCATCGAGGAGTCGTTGATCGTCGAGATCGTGCGTCCCGGCACCGGCGACCCGGTGCCCGAAGGCGAAGTCGGCGAAGTCGTCGTCACCTTGTTCAACGACGATTACCCGCTGGTGCGCTTCGGCACCGGCGACATGAGCGCGGTACTGCCGGGCGCGAGCCCCTGCGGGCGCACCAACACCCGCATCAAAGGCTGGATGGGCCGCGCCGACCAGACCACCAAGGTGCGCGGCATGTTCGTGCACCCGGGCCAGATCGATCAGGTGGTCAAGCGCTTCGCCGAGATCAAGCGCGCACGCCTGGTCGTCGAAGGCGAACTCGCGAACGACCGCATGACCTTGCGCTGCGAACTCACGCCAGGCGAAGCCAGCGGCGCGCAGGTCGATGCGCTCGCCGCGCGCATCGCCGAGGCGTTGCGCGATCTGACCAAACTGCGTGGCGAAGTGGCGTTCGTGCAAGGGCTGCCCAACGACGGCAAGGTGATCGAGGACGCGCGCAAGTACGAATGAGCGCGCCGGATTGCTTGTAAAGTCTCGGGCCATTGAAACTTCGGCCCATCACCATGAAGCACTTCTTCACCCACACGCTGTTCGCGGTCGCGGTTTCGCTCACCGGCCTGATGCTGGCCGGCTGCAGCGACGCCGAGGCCCCGCGCTCGACTGAATTGCAATCCGCTGCGGTGGTGCGCCTGCTCGCCGGCACCCGTGGCGAGGCGCCCGGCGTGCAATCGACCCATGCCTATGCGATAGCGCTTGGTCAACCCGGCGGTCTGGGCCCGACCGACTATGACTACGTGGGCATGGCGCAATTGAGCGTGCAGGCGTTGCCAGAATGGCTGGCGGCCTGGCGCCCGTTGGAAACCCGCCCCGGCTATGTGAAGCCCGAGGCCGCCATCTCGCAATGGCCGAACGCAGAGGCGTTCGCTCAGTTGGAATTCTTCGAGCCGCGCGATCCCGCGCCCGGCCGAGACGGCTGGATCGCACTCGACCGCAAACTGGTGCGCGTGTATTTCGATTTCTCGACCCGATGACAGCGCCCGCGCATGTCGGCATCGTCGGCTGTTCGGCCGAGGGCGCGGCCTTGTGCTACCGCACTTTCTGCGTCGAAGGTGCGGCCTTGCTCGGGCCGCATGCCCACCCCGAAGTCTCGATGCATACCCATTCGCTGCGCCGGTATGTCGAAGCCTTGGAGCGCCAGGACCTCGACGGCGTGGCCGCCTTGATGCTCGATTCGGCCGAGAAACTCGCACGCGCAGGCGCTGAATTCCTGATCTGCCCCGACAACACCATCCATCAGGCGCTGGACCGCGTGTTGCCGTGCAGTCCTTTGCCCTGGTTGCACATCGCCGAGGTGGTCGCGGCCGAGGCACGCACACGCGGCTATGCGCGGGTCGGCGTCACCGGCACCGCCTGGCTCGTGCAAAGCGAGGTTTATCCGCAAGCCATGAGCGCGCAAGGCATCGAATGCCTGCGCCCGTCCGAGGCCGATCGCGAGGAGGTGTCGCACATCATCCTCGATGAACTCGTCTACGGGCGCGTGCTGCCGGCGAGCGTGGCGCAGCTGCAGGCCGTGGCGGCGCGTTTGCAGGCGCACGGCGCGCAGGCGCTGGTGCTCGGCTGCACCGAACTGCCCTTGGCGCTCAATGACGCGAACACCCCGATTCCCACGCTCGATTCGACGCGCCTGCTGGCGCGTGCGGCCTTGCGCCGCGCGATCGGCGTGTGACTCATCGATTCGATGAATATCGGCACCATTCTTTGGGACTTTGACGGCACGCTCGCGCATCGGCCTGGCCTCTGGTCTCAATGTCTGGCGGAACTGGCGAATGCGGCGGGCGGTGGGAAGCACTTCGATCGCGCGTTGTTCGCCGCGCATCTGAACTCGGGCTTTCCGTGGCATGCGCCCGAGCAGGCGCATTCGCATCTGCAGACCCCGAGCGCCTGGTGGTCGGCACTTGAACCCGTGTTTTCACATGCGTTCGAGCGTGGCGCGCAATTTGATGCGAACATGGCGCGTCTGCTTGCAGCTCAGGTGCGCGAGCGCTATCTCGACCCGAGCGGTTGGCAAGTATTCGATGACGTGCACCTGGCGCTTGCTGCATTGACACAGGCGGGCTGGAGTCATGTCGTCTTGTCCAACCATGTCCCTGAATTGCCCGCGTTGATGGACACGCTGGGGCTTGCGCATCATTTTCAGGGGATCATCAGTTCCGCCAGCTCCGGCTACGAGAAGCCGCACCCGCAGGCGTTTGCAGCGGCGCTACGTCGAGTGCCCGCGGGGCAGCGGTGCGTGATGGTGGGCGACAGTCTCGTGGCGGATGTGTTGGGCGCCCGCGCCGCGGGGTTGGAAGCGATGTGGGTGCGTGGACGTGATGATGGCGAAGAGCGAAACTACGCCGACCTGACCATGCTGGTCGCTCACCTTGCGCAATCCGGTTTGATCGAGAACTTCAACAAGCGACGCGGACATCCGACATGACGCATTACCTCGGCCTCGATTGGCTGGCGATGTGCCTGACCTTCGGCGCGATCTACTTGCTCGGCAACAAAAATCGCGGTGGGTTCATCGTGATGATGTGTGGCAATCTGTGCTGGGCATCGATCGGACTTTGGGCGCATAGCGTCGCCATGGTGTTGGCGAACCTCGGCTTCTTCGCGATGAATGTGCGCGGCTTCGTCAAATGGGCGCCGCATGACGCCAGCGCGCCATGAATTCGTTCCGCCGCGCAACCCGCATGACGCCGGCTTGTTGCACACAACAGACCGGCGCGTCACGCGGATCGGCGTGCAGCCACCGTTGGTCTGATTGCGTCCGCGAGCGACTGGGCCAAGGTGGCAAGAACGGATGAAATCGCGGGCGAGGCGCAACCAAGGGGGGGGCGCCAACTCCGATCTTGGTTTGCCCGAGCGATGTCGAGTCTAGAAGATGCGATGAACCGCGTGTCCGATCTGGATGCCGGGTGGTGGCCGTTCCTGTCGCAACGTCCGCCCAAGGAGGTGCCGATCGATGATGCGCGCTTGTTCGGTATCACCGTGCGATTCGGTCCCCTGTATGGCGCGTTGGTGACCGCCATGGCCATGGCGATCGGCGCGTTCGAGGCGTCTTTGCCCATGGCGGCGATCGGGATCGCCTGGTTCTCGGTCTTGTTCTACCTGAGCTACAAGTTCAGCTTCGCGGTGTTCTGGAACCGGCGCGCGCGGCGCTTGCAGGCTCAGGCGGACCCGGCCGGCGTCGCGCCGCCGCGGGTCATCAAGGCCGCGGCCGGCAGCCGCAAGCCGAAAGGTTCACAATAAGCGCTTTCGTGAACGATTGCCGGGTCAAGACACCGATCCGGTCGTGAATCATGCATTTTCTGTTGAAGGCTTTGCTGCGCGGCGATCGGCGTTCGGTCGCGGCCTGCGAACAAGCCGTCGAAGCGGTGCAGATGCAGCCCGCCTTGCTGGGCGTTCTGTTCGACGGTTTGCATGGCACCGATCCGCTCTTGCGTATGCGTTGCGCCGACGCGATCGAAAAGTCCACCACCCGGCATCATGATTGGTTGCTGCCGTTCAAGCCGATGTTGCTTGCGCTGCTCACCCATGAGCCGCAAAAGGAAGTGCGCTGGCATGTGGCCCAGATGCTGCCGCGCCTGCCTTTGTCGCCCGACGAGGAACAAAGCGCATGGGAACATCTGCTCGGCTACACCAATGATCCGAGCAGCATCGTCAAGACGCAGGCCATGCAGGCCCTGGCCGAGCTAGCGTTGCGCAATGCGCAGCGCCTGCCGCAGGCGCGGTTGCACATCGCCGAGTTGACCGCGACCGGCACGCCCGCGATGCAGGCCCGTGGGCGTCATCTGCTGGCGCTGCTCGACGGCGCTCTCAATTCGAAATCACCCCCGGTTGTGCACCGGTGATCGTGCCGCTGCGGCGCAGATCGTCGCCCGAAATCACATTGGACGGCGCCTTGACGCCCGAGTCATCGCGGCGGCAAATGCTCGATCCGATGCTTTCGCTGCATTCACGAGCCTTCTTCGTGTCGGCGCGCGCCACGGTGTCGTGCGGGTCGCTGGCGCAGGCCGTCAGCAGAATGGGAAACAGCGCAATCAGCGCGTGATGAATCTTCATGGGAGGAAACTCCGTATCGTGGTGACCGAGATCGGGCCGTCATGCAAGGCCGCCATTGTCGCTCAGGAATGGCGGCGCCGAGCCTGCCACTTTTGCGGGACGACTCGAGCATGGCGCGCGACCATGACAATGCGAAAACAAGGCGGGCGCGGGTCGATTTCATCGACGAGGCCGCGCCAACGCCAGACGGAGTCCGTCCTTTGATCCCGCTTCCCGCCATCGAATTCGACACGCCCCGCTTGCGCTTGCGCGCTTGGCGCGAGTCCGATCATGCGCCGTTCGCGGCGATGAACGCCGACCATGCGGTGATGGAGTTTTTTCCGGCGGTGCAGTCGCGCGCGGCGAGCGATGCCAGCATCGCGGTCTGGCGCGCCCAGTTTGCCGCGCTGGGTTGGAGCAATTGGGCGGTCGAGCGGCGTGACAGCGGCGAGTTCATCGGCTTTGTGGGCTTGTCGATTCCGCGGCGGATCTTCGCCTTCTCGCCTTGTGTCGAAATCGGCTGGCGCCTGGCGCGCGCGCAATGGGGGCAAGGGTATGCGAGCGAAGCGGCGCGCGCCGCTTTGCGGGTCGGGTTCGAGCGGATCGGTCTGGACGAGATCGTCTCCTTCACCGCCTTGAACAATCGGCGCTCGCGCGCGGTCATGGAGCGCATAGGCCTGCGCGATGCGCAGCTCGCGTTCGAGCATCCCGCGGTGCCGCCAGGCAATGCCTTGCGCGCGCATTGCCTATACCGGATCACGCGCGCCCAATGGCGTGACGACGCACGGTGACGCGATGGGCCTGCGCTGTGTGTTCTTCGATTGGGGCGGTACATTGATGTCGGAAGACGGCCCCGAGAACCTGCCGATGGCCCGGTGGCCGATGGTCGCCACCCTGCCCGACGCGCGGGCGGTCCTGGCGCGGTTGGCCGCGCGCTGGCCGATCGCCATTGCGACCAATGCCGACGTGTCGAACCAGACCCAGATCGCCCAAGCGCTTGCGCGCGGCGGCTTGGTCCATCTGATCAGCCGGATCTTCTGCTACACCGAACTCGGGGTGCGCAAAGACGCGCCGGCGTTCTGGACGACGGCGCTGGCGCGTATGGGTGTCGCGGCCGACGAGGCCGCGATGATCGGCGACAGCCTGACGCAGGATGTGATCGCCCCCGCGCGTTGTGGCTTGCGGACGATCTGGTTCGCACCCGACTCCGCCGTGCCGACACCGCCTGGCGTGGTCCGCGTCACGGCACTGGCACAAATTCCGGCCTGGCTCGATGCCTTCGACGGCGCCGGCGGCGGCCGGCGCGATCCTGCGCCCGATTGAAGCGCGTCAGCCGGGTCTGCGCTGATCAGCGCGCACCGGCGGGCTCAACAAGCGCTCGGCCGTATCGGCGTCCACGGCTTCGCCGCGGGCGTTCACCAGGGGCTGTTCAAAATCGTTCCAGCCGCGCACGCCGGTCTTGAGCGAGACCACATCGGTGTAGCCGAGCGCACCCAAGGTGTCGGCCGCCAAGATTGAACGTCGGCCCGAGCGGCAGATCACGACAATGGCGCGATCACGCCGCGCGGCCAGGGCGGGCACCGTCTCGTCGTAATCCCATTCGCACGCCTGTTCGAGCAGGCCGCGCGGCACATTGACCGATTGCGCGATGTGCACAGCGGCAAATTCGTCGGGTTCGCGCACATCGAGCAACAAGGGCGCGGGGTCGGCGGCGAGCCGATCGCGCAGGACCCAGGGCGGGATTTCGCGGACCCGGGTCGAGGCTTCGGCGAGCAAATCGGCATAGCGTTTCATGCGTGGACTCTCGCGGTGCTCAGGGAATGCGCAAAGTGGCAAGCGCGGCCCGGTTGGCGCAAGGGGCTGGCGTCACGCAAGCGCGACCGGGGAGCACGATGAGAACAGGGCGCCGCAGCGCCCTGTTCGTTCCGGCAAAGACCCGATGGCCGGATCAGCCTTTCAGGCATTCCGACATGAACTTCTTGCGTTCATCGCCCTTCTTGCCCGTGGCTTCCTTGTTGCAACTCTTCATCTTTTCTTGTTGCGCCGTTTTCTTGTCGGCCGCTTCGGCCTTCTTGGCGCTCAGGCATTCCTTCATGAACGCCTTGCGTTCGTCGCCCTTCTTGTCGCCGGCGTCCTTGTTGCAGGTGGCCATCTTGGATTGCTGGGCGGTCGGTTCCTTCTTGGCTTCCTGAGCCATGACCGAGCCGGCGGCGAACGAAAAGGCGACCAGGACGGCGGACAGCGTGATCTTCTTGAACATGTGGTGCTCCCCTGTGGTTGTGCGGGATTGCCGACCCGCGGTTGGCGCGAACAGACGGTGCTACGCGCTGCAAATCCGGGTTTTGAACGCGGAAAGTATGCGTTACGTTGACGACCATTGGCTGTACCCCAAATCTTGAGTGAGAAACGCCATGGCCGACATGCCCCACGGATACGAAGCCGACGCTTTGCAAGCGGCGCAACTTGAAGCCATGCGCTTTGAATGCGCCGAGGTCTTTGGCGCCTTCCGCGACCGTATGGGCGAGCACGGCGTCTGGGTTGACGCGGTGCGCATGCTGTATGACAGCCTGTACGGGCACGACTTGCTCGATCAGGCCCAGGCCATCCACGACCGGCGGTTGCACAACCTGGCGTTGCGCGTGTTCTCGCTGTACGAGCGCGGCCGCCGCATGCCCCTGGCTTTGCTGCATTAGCGCGCCGGGCGGAATCCGTTCAGAAAAGTCTCGGCCGTGTCGGGCGGCATCGAGCGCGTGTCGCCGATCAGGATCAGTTCGTAGAACCGATCGCCGCGCACGAACAAGCGTGCGAGCAGGCGCCGTTCGCCGCCGCCCTTATCGTCGCCGGCCGCGACGACCTCCACCTCCCAGCCCAGATCCGGCCCGGGTTCGCCGCGCCAACCCACGGCGGCCGTGCGCACGATGCGCCCTTGCAGATTGCGCGCCAACGCGTCGGCGAAGGCTTGCAGCACCGCGGCGCGCCGTTCGGGCGTCGCGAGCCCGGCCGGCAGGCGCGCATCGCCGACCGCGAACAACCGGCCTTGCGCCTGAGCACTCACGAGGGTCAGCACGATCGGCTGGCCGAACAAAGGCAGGGTGCGCGTTTCGACAGTGGGCCGCGCCGGCAACAAGGCGGTGTAGCCGCGCTCGATGCCGGTCTCGCGCCAGTCGTAGGCCGGACTGCAAGCCAGTAGGCCCAGCATCAGTCCGTATCGGCCGGCCCGGCCGAGCCAGGAGCGAAAAGCGCGGTTTGTCATGTGCCGATGGTAGAGCAGGCACCCCCGGCCCAGCCAGTACACTGCGGGCCTCATGATCCGCATCGTCCGCAGCCACCGACTCGAAGCGCTCGCCGATGCGCTGGCCGATGCGCTGGCGCCGCAACGCGCCACGCTCGATCTGGCGCCCGATACCGTCATCGTGCCGTCGACCGCGATGGCGCGCTGGGTCGAAGCCCGGCTCGCGCAACGCTTCGGCGTCGCGGTCAATCTCGACCAGCCTTACCCCGCGCAATTCCTCTGGCGCACCATCACCCAGGTGCTGCCCGATGTGCCCGCGCAATCGCCGTTCGACACCGACCCCCTGGCCTGGCGGATCTATCGCCTGCTCGACGCCTTGCCGGCCGAAGCCGAGCCCGCGCTCGCGCCTTTGCAAGCCTATGTGCAAGGGGCCGACGCGCTCACCCGCATGCAACTCGCCGAGCGTATCGCCGGCGTGTTCGACCGCTATCTGGCCTACCGTGGCGAGGCCTGGCTCAAACCCTGGGCCGAAGGCGATTTGCTGGGCCTCGGGCATGAAGGCATCGAAGCCTGGCAAGCCTGGCTTTGGCGCGCTTTGCTGCGCGACCTGGGTCTTCGCCATGACGCGCATCCGTTCACGCGCCTGCTCGCGGTGCTCGGCCACGGCGGCACCTCGCATGAAAGCGCGCGCGCTGCGGGTCTGCCCGATTGCGTGCGCCTGTTCGCGGTGCCCACGCTCGCGCCCGTCCTCTGGCGCGCCTTCGCCGCGCTCGGCCGGCACATCGATCTCGAATGCTATGTGCTCGCGCCGTCGCAGGAATACATCGGCGATCTGGTGACCGAGGCGCGCCGCGCGCGCGTGGCGCTGGCCGCGCCCGATGCCGCGCGCTTGTATGAAGTCGGGCATCCGCTGGTCGCCGCCAACGGCCGCCAGGCCATCGATGCGCAATGGATGCTGATCGCGCTCGAAGACGAAGCGCAGGCGGAATTGGTCGATGTGGATGAGGCAGTCGCGGCGGGGCAGGGGCCGACCGACGGACATGCACCCGACGCGCCGGCGCCGGCCGCCGTGCGGCCCGCGCCCACGCTGTTGCACGCCTTGCAGCGCTCCATCGTCGCGCTCGATGCCGCGCCCGCCTTGCCGGCGCCCGATGCTTCCTTGCAGATCCATGCCTGCCACAGCCTCGTGCGTCAGCTCGAAGTGCTGCACGACGCCTTGTTGCGCGCGTTCGCCGCCGATGCGAGCCTCGGCCCCGCCGATGTGCTGGTCTGCGTGCCCGATCTGGCCGCGGCCGCCAGCGCCATCGACGCGGTGTTCGGCGCCGCGCCCGGTGCGCGCCGCATCGCCTACCGCATGACCGGCCGCGCCGATGCGCAAGGTGCACCGCTGGTGGCCGCGCTGCTCGATCTGCTCGACCTCGCGCCCGCGCGCGCCAGCGCCGATGCCGCGCTCGGCGTGTTGCGCGTGCCCGCTTGCGCGCGCCGCTTCGGCTTCGATGCCGCGGGCCTCGCACGCGTCGCCGATTGGCTGGCCGAAGCCGGCGCACGCTGGGGCTGGGACGCCGAGCATCGCGCCGCTATCGGTCTGCCCGCCGAAGCGCGCCATACCTGGGCCGACGCGCTCGAACGTCTGGTGCTCGGTTACGCCATGCCGGCCGAGGCCTTGTTCGGCGGCCTGGCCGGCATCGATGGCGTGGAAGGCACGCAAGCCGCGGTCGCTTCGGCATTGCTCGATTTCGTCCAGGCCCTGCATGCGCTCGCCGACGACTTGCGCGCGCCGCGCCGCGCCGAACGCTGGGCGGCGTGTTTTGCGCAAACCTTCGAGCGTTTCTTCGCCGCCGATGCCGACGAACAAGCCGATGCCGCGCGTTTGCGCGCCGCGTGCGCGACCTTGGCCGATGCCGCGATCCAGGCGCAATGCGAGCTGCCGATTCCGTTCGCGCTCGCACGCGAGCGCCTCGAAGCCGCCTTGCAGGCACGCGCCCCCGGTGGCGCCCTGACCGGCGCGGTCACCTTCGCCGGCCTCGGTCCGTTGCGCGCGATCCCCGCGCGCGTGATCGCCTTGCTCGGCCTCGACGACGATGCGTTTCCGCGCCGCGCCGACACGATCGAATTCGACCTTTGCGCGAGCGCCCCCGAACCCGGCGACCGCAACCGCCGCGACGAAGACCGCGCCTTGTTCCTCGATGCGCTGATGGCCGCGCGCGATGTCTTGTTCATCGGCTATTGCGGACGCGACGCGCGCGAAGGCACGCCGCGCCCGCCGTCGGTCGTGGTCGGCGAATTGATCGAATTCGTCGCGGCCCACCAGGCCGATGCAAACACCGACGCGCAGGCCGCGCCGCTGGTGCGCGAGCATCCTTTGCAAGCCTTCAGCCCGCGCGCCTTCATGGGCGACGCGCCTTCGCATGCGCGCGAATTGCTCGATGCCGCGCACTGGGTGCGCCGGCCGATCGGCGAGCGCTGCGGCGCGCGGCTCTTGTGTCCCCAGCCTTTGCCGACCGATGACGCCACGCCGCGCGTCGTCAGCGCCGACGAACTCGCGCGCTGGCTCGCGCATCCGGCGCGGCATTTTCTGCGCGAGCGGCTGCGCATCGCGCTCGAACATGAGGCCAACACCCTCGCGGACGACGAACCGTTCAGCCTCGATCCGCTCGAAGCCCATGGCTTGCGCGCCCGTCTTGCGCAGGCCTGGCGCGCGGGCCGGCGCGACGAAGCGAGCTGGCATGCGCTCGCCTATGCCGACGCCGCCTTGCCACATGGCGTGCCGGGCGAGCGCGCCTACCGGACGCTCGCGCAAAGCCTGCGCGAAGAATTGCAGATCTTCGAAGCGCTCGAAGCGCGGGTCGGCGCGCGCAACGGCGTGCCGCTGCGTGTGCAAGTCGGCGCCGTCACCATCGTCGCCACGCTCGATGGTGTGCATGCGCAAGGCGTGCTCGGCTGGCGCGACGGCAAAGTCTCGATGCAAGCGCGCGCCGAAGCCTGGCTCGCGGCCTTGCTGCTGTCATGCGCCGACGAAGCGCCGCGCGCCGCGTATTGGCATTGCCGCGAGGGTGCGGTGCTGGTGCAGGTGCCCGATTGGTCCGGGACCGCATCGGCATCGGCACCCGCAGCCACAATCAACGCCGCGCAATCGTCCACCGCGGCACATCCGCGCGCGCTGCTCGCGCCATTGCTCGAAGCCTACGCCTGCGCGCGCGTCAGCCCTTTGTTGTGCCCGCCGCTCACCGCTTGGGCGATGTTCGACGCGCGCGCCAAGGAACCCGACCCGCAGGTCGCGCGCGCCGTCGCCGAGCGCAAGGCCTGGCGGCCATCGGAGCGCGAGGACGAGCGACGCGAATCCACCGACGCGTGGTGGCGCGCCTTGTTCGGTGATGCGACCGACCGCGTGCCCGATCTGGCCGAGATGCCGGGCGCCGTCAGCGCCTTCGGCAGCGATGATTTCATCGCGCTGGCCGAACGCGTGTACGCGCCCATGCACACGCTGATCCGGGAAGATGCGAAAGCGCTCAACGCGTACCGCAAGACGCTCGGTGTCGAAGACGACGGAGGCGACGCATGACGCTCGCCCTGACCGCGCCGCTCGCGGGCGCGCACTTGATCGAAGCAAGCGCCGGTACGGGCAAGACCTGGACCATCGCCGGACTGTATTTGCGCCTGGTGCTCGAACGCCGGCTGTTGCCTGAACAGATATTGGTCGTCACCTTCACGAAGGCCGCCACCGCCGAATTGCGCGAACGCTTGCGCGCGCGGCTCGCGCAAATGCTGCGCCGGATCGACACCGGCCGTTGCGACGAAGCCTTTTGCGACGCCTTGTACGAAGCGCTGGACCTTGCCGACGACGCACGGCGCGCCGACGCGCGCCGTCTGCTCAACGCCGCCTTGCATGGCTTCGACCAGGCCGCGATCTACACGATCCACGGCTTTTGCCAGCGCGCGTTGGCCGACCGCGCGTTTGCGAGCGGCCTGCCGTTCGCGCTCGAACTCGTGCCCGATCCGAGCGCGGTGCTCGAACAAGTGGTCGCCGATTTCTGGCGCCGCAAGATCGTGGCCTGGGACCCGGCCGATGCGCCGGTGCTGCCGCAAGCCATGCATGCGCAATACGCGCTCGCGGCCTTGCGCCGCGCACCCGGCGAGAAGCAGGAGCCCACGCCCGCGACGCTCGCGCGCGTGGTCGGCGCGGCGCTCGCGCGGCATGAAGTCGAACTCGCGGGCGGCGAACCGGTGCCGCCCGAACCCGAGCTCGATGCGCAATCGCGCGACCTCTGGGCCGCGGTGCGCGTCGATTGGCCGCAGGCTTATCCCGAATTGCGCGCGCGCATCAGTGCCGACAAGCGCTTGAACCGCAGTTATGCGCGCAACCATCTGGCCACGCGCGAAGCCAAATGCGCGGCCGCGCTCGCGCAAGACGATTTCAGCGCGGTGGACAAAGACGGCCGCGAAGCGCTGGCCTGGTTCGGCCGCGCCAAGCTCGAAGCGAAGGCCAACGAGAAAGCGGGCGAGGCCAACACGGGGCCGTTCGCGCCCGATCCGCTCGCCGATCGCATCGATGCCTTGTTCGCGTGTGCCGCGCGGATCGAAGCGCGTGCCGATGCCTGGCGCGATTGGACGCGGCGACGTTGCATCGAATGGGCGCGCACCGAATTCCCGGCCCGCATGCGCGCCGCGCGCACCCAGGGCTTCAACGATCTGCTCGCCAATCTGCATGCGGCTTTGCGCGGCCCGCGCGGCGCGGCGCTTGCGCGCACCCTGGCCGAGCGCTATCCGGCCGCGCTGATCGATGAATTCCAGGACACCGACGCGCTGCAATTCGAGACCTTCAAACGCATTTACGGACCGGCGATCGAAGCTGACACGCACGCGACCGCGGCGCGGGCAAGCCTGATCTTCGTCGGCGATCCCAAGCAGGCGATCTACAGTTTTCGCGGCGCCGATCTGCAGGCCTACCTCGACGCCGCGCGCTGGGCGCAACGCCTGCCGCCGTTGCGCGCGAATTTCCGTTCCGATGCGCGCCTGATCGATGCGCTCAATGCCGTGTTCACCCAGCCCGAGCGGCAGCGGCGTGCGCCATTTCGCATGCCTGAACTGACCTTCGTGCCGGTCGAGGCCGGGCGCGCTGGTGCGGATGGCGGTTTGCGCCTGGGCGGCGAAACCACGCCGCCGCTGGTGTTCGAGCGCCTGCCCGCGCGCGAAGACGGCCGTGCGCATACCAAGACCGATGCGCGCGAACGCATCGCGCAAGCGGTCGCGAGCGAAATCGCCTGGCTGCTCGATCCGGCCAACGGCGCTTGCCTGAACGGCGTGCCGGTCGCGGGGCGCGACATTGCGGTGCTGGTCGGCAAACATGCGCAAGGCGATCTGGTGCGGCGCGCGCTCGGCCAGCGCGGTATCGGCTGTGCCGCGCGCGCGACCGCGAGCGTCTGGGCCAGCGACGAAGCGGCGCAATTGCTGCGCGTGTTCGGCGCGCTTGCGCAATTGCAGCACGAGGCGCGCGTGCGCGCCGCGCTCGTCACCGATCTGATCGGCCTCGATGCGAGCGCGCTGGCGCGACGCGAGCATGACGAAGACGAGGCCCAACGCTGGCAACTGAAGCTCGAACGCTGGGCCCAGGTCTGGCGCAGGCAAGGCGCGCTGGCCTTGCTGCGCACCGTGCTGGTGGAGTGCGAAGCGTATGCGCGCCTGGCCGCGCTGCGCGACGGCGAACGGCGGCTGACCAATCTCGCGCATCTGGCCGAACTCATCGCGGCCGAAGAACCGCGCTTGCACGGCGCCGATGCGCTCGTGGCCTGGCTCGCGCGCCAGGTCGACGATCCGCCGGGCGGCGAGGCCGCCGAATTGCGCCTCGAATCCGACGAGAACCTGGTCCAGATCGTGACCGTGCACAAAAGCAAAGGGCTCGAATACGGCATCGTGTTCGCGCCCTTCTTGTGGGAAGGCGTGGGCAAGCCCGAAGGCATGGCGCTCATGCATGAAGCCGCGCCGCCGCATCGCGCGGTGCTCGATCTGGCGCCCGACGAGGCGGCGAGCGCGCGTGCGCAATCCGAGCGTTACGACGAAAGCCTGCGCCTCGCCTATGTCGCGCTCACACGCGCCAAGCATCGCTGCCATGTGGTCTGGGGCGAAATCGCCGATGCCGAGGCGTCGCCGCTCGCGTGGTTCGTGTTCGGCGGCGGGCCGCAAACCGGAGGATTGCCCGAGCGCGCGGTGATCGATGCGGGTTTCGCTGAACTCGAACGCGCGGGCGCCGGCGCGATCGCGGTGCGTGCGCTCGCAGTCCGCGCGGCCGCAGCGGCGGCGAATGCGGCCAACGCCGAACCGCTCACGGCCGCGAGACCGCCCGCACCCTTGCCCGCGCCTTTGCGCCAGACCAGTTTCAGCGGCCTCATGCACGGCGCGAGCGCGGCCGATCTGCCCGACCATGATCAATTCGCGCCCGGCGCCGAAGCCGGCCCCGATGGCGCGATGCGTTTCGCGTTCCCGCGCGGTGCGGCGGCCGGCGATTGCCTGCACGCGATTGCCGAGCGCATCGATTGGCAAGCGCCGTCGGCCGATTGGTTGCCCGCGATCCGGGCCGCCTTGCGCGCGATGCAGGCCGATGCACGCTTCGCCGCGCTGGCGCCCGAGGCAGTGGCGCAATGGCTCGATGAGGTGCGCCATGCGCCGCTCGATGCGGGCACGGCAGGGCCGGACGCGCGCGCGGCGGACGGCGCGGCGCAAGCCCTGATCACGACGCTCGCCAGCGTGCCGCGTCAGGCCACGCGGCGCGAAATCGCGTTCGCGCTGCCGTTGCGGCAGGCGCGTTTCGATGCGCTCGCCGAGGTGGCGCGCGCGGCCGGGTATGCGGTGCCGCATCTGTCGCCCGAGCAATGGCGCGGCAGCCTGCGCGGCTACATCGACCTCGTCTATCAATACGCGGGCAAGGTCTATATCGCCGATTACAAATCGAACGCGCTCGGGCTTGCGCTCGACGATTACCACCCGCGCGCGCTCGAAGACGCGATGCATGCGCACGGCTATCACCTCCAGCATCTGCTGTACACGGTCGCGATCGACCGCTGGCTGCGCGCGCGCATCGCGGGCTACGACTACGACCGGCATTTCGGCGGCGTGCGTTATTTGTTCTTGCGCGGCATGTCGGCCGCGGCGCCGGGGCGCGGCGTGGTGTGCACGCGCGCGCCGCGCGAATTGATCGCCACCTTGTCGGGTCTGCTCGACACGGCCTCGGCGTGGGAGGCGGCATGACCGGCGCGCGCATCGGCCTGACGCAATTGTTGGCGGGCGCGCACGAAGCCGACGCCTTGGCGCGCGCGCTCGGCAATCTGCTCGCGCACTGGCATGCGCAAGCGGGCGGCGATCCGGCCGCGACCGAAGCCGTGCGCGCTTGTGCGCAAGCGGTCTGTATGGCCGATGCGCAAGGCCATGCCTGCTGGCCGGTGAGCGCGGGCGCGAGCGCCGACGCCACCGCCGCGCTGATCGAACAATTGCGGCGCAGTCCCGTCGTGCAGACGGTCATGCAATCGCTGCGCCCGTTGGTGCTCGATGCGCAAGGGCGCTTGTACACCCAGCGCTATTGGCAGGCGGAATGCGCGTTGGCTGCGCGTTGGGCGCAATGGCAAGGCGACGCGCCCTTGGTCGATGATCTCGCGCAGTCGGCCGCCGTGCTCGACCGTTGGTTCCCGCGCCCGCAAGCGGGGCGCGATGCGCAACGCACGGCGGTCGCCTTGTGTTTGTTGCGCCCGGCGGTGGTGCTGTCAGGCGGGCCCGGCACCGGCAAGACGACCACGGTCGTGCGCTTGCTCGCGGCGCTGACCGAACTCGCGCCCGCGCTCGAAGTGGCGCTCGTCGCGCCGACCGGCAAGGCCGCCGCGCGCATGCAGGAATCGGTGCGCCAGCAATTGCCGGCGCTCGGGCTCGATGCGGGAGCGCTTGCGCGTCTGCCGGCGCAAGCGCGCACCGTGCATGCCTTGCTTGGCATCGGGGTCGACGGCGTCAGGCCGCGCCATGACCGCGAACATCCATTGAGCGCCGATCTGGTCATCGTCGATGAAGCCTCGATGCTCGGATTGATGCTCGCGGCGCGCTTGTTCGATGCGCTCAAGCCCGGCGCGCGCGTGCTGCTGGTCGGCGATCATCATCAACTCGCTTCGGTCGAAAGCGGCATCGTGCTCGCGACGCTGGCGCGGTCGCAGCGCTTCTCGGCTCCGATGGCCGAGCGGCTCGCCGCGCTCGGTGCGCCCGTTCCGCCCGAGGCCGTCGATGCGCGCCGCGCGTCCTCCGCCGACGCGGTGGCGGACGTCGCGATGGCGGCGGACGCGGCGCTCGGCAGTCGCGATGCGGTGATCTGGCTCACGCGCAGCCATCGCTTCGCGGCGGCGGGCGGCATTGCGCAACTGGCGCAGGCCATCCATGCGGGCGATGGCGTGGCGGCGGTCGCCGCTGCGCACGCCGAAGCGGCGCGCGCCGAAGTCCACGCCATGGGCGCGGGCGATGTCGCCGACATCGTGACCGCCGCGCTCGCGGGCTACGCGCCTTTCGTCGCGGCGGTGCGCGCGGCGCGCGACCATGCCGAGGCCTTTGCGGCCTTCGAGCGGTATCGGGTCTTGTGCGCCTTGCGCGTGGGGGCGCGCGGGAGCGTCGCGCTCAACGCGACGATCGACATGAGATTGCGCACCGTCCTCGATGTGGCGACCGGCGCGGTCTGGTACCACGGCCGCGCGGTGATGATCACGCGCAACGATGCATTGCTCGGCGTGTTCAACGGCGACATCGGGCTGTGCTGGTTCACGCCGGGCGAGGGTTTGCGCGTGCACTTGCGGCGCGCCGACGGGCAATGGCGCGCCATCGCGCCCGCGCGTCTGGGCGCGTGTGAAGACGCCTATGCGCTCACCATCCACAAAGCGCAAGGCTCGGAGTTCGAGGCCATCGATGTGGTGTTGCCCGATCGGCCATCGCGACTGGTGGTGCGCGAACTGATCTATACCGCCGTCACACGCGCCCGGTCGCGGCTCGCGCTGTGGTCGTCGGACGAAGTGCTCGAGCAAGGCGTGGCGGTGCGCACCGTGCGGCATTCGGGCCTCGATGCCCGGGTGCGCGAGGCGATGCTGGTGGCGGCTCAGCCGCCCGGCGCGCCCAGGTAGGCGCCGGCCCATTCCAGCCCCGCCGAGGTGCCGGCGCGCGGCCGGTATTCGCAACCGATATGGCCGGTGTAGCCGAGCGCGTCGATGAGATCGAACAAATAGGGGTAGTTCACCTCGCCGGTGTCGGGCTCATGGCGTTCGGGCACGCCCGCGATCTGGAGATGGCCGACACGGCCGGTCGGCAGGTAGCGCTTGAGTTTGGTTGCGAGATCGCCTTCGACGATCTGGCAATGGTAAAGGTCCATCTGCACCTTGAGATTGGGCGCGCCGATCGCCTGCACCAGCGCATGCGCTTCGTCCTGGCGGTTGAGCAGATAGCCGGGCATGTCGCGCGGGTTGATCGGCTCGATCGTCAATGCGCGGCCGGCCGCGGCGGCTTCGCGCGCGGCCCACGCGAGGTTGCTTTCGTAGGTGGCGAGCAAGGCCGCGCGTTCGGCGCCGGCCGGCATGAGGCCCGCCATCACATGCACGCGCGGGCAATCGAGGGCCTGCGCGTAATCGAGCGCGAGCGCGAGGCCGCGCCGGAATTCATCTTCGCGCCCAGGCAGGCAGGCGAGGCCGCGTTCGCCGCGCGTCCAATCGCCAGGCGGCGCGTTGAACAGCACTTGCTGCAAGCCGTGCTCGCGCAAGCGGGTCGCAAGCGCTGGCGCGGGCCAGTCGTAGGGAAACAGGCATTCGACGGCGCGAAAGCCATCGCGTGCGGCAGCGGCGTAACGATCGGGGAAATCGAATTCCCCGTACATCAGGGTCAGGTTGGCGGCAAAGCGGGGCATGGCATGGCGGGCTGGCGTCCGCGCGGGCGGACCAAGCAGCCATGATGCAACAAGCGCGGCGCGAATGACGCTTTTGTACTGGAACAAGTGTGCCCTCCCGTAAAAGCGGGAATGTCACTAAATCAGCTTCGAACTAGGCTTGCGCAAGCCTATCCCTCGCGCCGGTCCGATTGAATTGCACGGGACGGTGGTCATCATCACTCAGAGAACGCCATGGACCTCCATATCACGGTATTTGCGCACCAGGCCAAATCATGAGCGGCGCGCCGGACCTTTCAGGTAGCGCCAGTTACGAC
>JADHEF010000589.1_pt1 | contig 35032 bp, 31 predicted proteins | sample 8952391 | NCBI WGS metagenome assembly JADHEF01 (sample SAMN16124439, study PRJNA663245) | bioreactor sludge metagenome | isolation source: sludge (nitrite) | place: India:Bengaluru | collected 2019-02-28 | reverse complement strand
GTGAGGTGAGACGCTTCTTCATGCAAACTTCGGGCCGGTTGTTCAGAGTTGCCCTTGCGCATCGATTCGGACACCCTCATCATGGCTTCGCTGATATAAAACCGATTTCTCGCGGCCGATTGGAATCGTATGTCGTCACCTGAACCCAGCGACGAGCAGCTTTACGCCTATTCGGATGAAGTCGGCGGCGACCTGCTTTCCCATACGCCCTGGCGCGTTCTCGCGGTCGATGACGATGCCGATTTTCAGGACGCGATCGCCTTTTCGCTGAAAGACGCGGTCCTGCTCGATCGCCCGATCGAGTTGGTCCAGGCGTTCAGCATGGCCGACGCGGTACAGATCCTCGCGAAGAAGACCGAGTTCTCGGTCGTGCTGGTCGATGTGGTGATGGAAACCGAAGACGCGGGCCTGCGTCTGGCCCGGGCCATCCGCGAGATGCTGGGCTTCGTCGATACCCGGATCATTCTGCTCACCGGCCAGCCGGGCTTCGCGCCGATCGATTCGGTCATGAGCCGTTATGACCTGTCGGACTATTGCCTCAAGTCCGACATCAACCGGCGCGGCATCAAGAATCTCCTGCTCGGTTCATTGCGCGCGTATCGCGACATCGTCGCCATCAACTTCGCGCGGCGCAGCCTGAACCTGATCCTCGAAACCAGCAATCGCCTGGTCGCCAAACGCAGGCCCCACGAAATCGCCGCGATCGTGCTGGCCGAGATCACGCGCATGCTCTCGCTGCCGCCCGAAGGGCTGGTGTGCGTGCGGTCCTCTGAGGCCGCGGGCGAGATCCCCGAGCAGATCGTCATCATCGGCGCCTCGGGCGAATTGGCGCCGCTGGTGGGAAAGACCATCACCCAACTCCCCAATCCGCAGCTCGCGCAAGCCCTGCTTTCGGCGTTGACCGACAAGCAAGACGTCTATGTGGACGACAAAGGCAAGGTCCTGTTCTTTCCGCCTCACCTGACTTTCGAGCATTACGCGATCTATGTCGCCACCAAGCGCACGCTCCAACAAACCGAATACGAGTTGCTCAAGGTCTTCATCGACACCGCCTCGCGCGGCTTCGGCACGGCCAACCTGCTGAACAGCCTGGAGCGCCAAGCCTTCGTCGATCCCTTGCTCGAGATCGCCAACCGCAATGCGATGGTGCGCGAGATTCAACGCGCGCTCGACAATCCGAGCGCCGAGCCGCAGAACCTGTTGAAGATCGACATCGACAATTTCAACGGCATCAATTCGGCCTTCGGGGTCGATCACGCCAATCGGTTGCTGATCGCCGTGCGCGACGAGATCAGGAAGATCTTCCCGGTGCCGCATTTCATCGCCCGGGTCGCCCCCGACATCTTCTACATCATCGGCCCGGCGACGGTCGTGAACATGGAGGCGGCCGAACCTTTGTTCCATGCGCCCCTCATCGCCGAAGACAGCGAATACCGGATCAGCGCTTGTTACGCGCTCATTCCTTTGTCGGGCCCCGACAAGACGCCGGAGGCGATCTTGCGCGCCTGCAATGTGAGCATGCGCGCCGCCAAGGCCAACGGCCCCGGAAGCCGCCAACTTTATGACCCGTCCCTGGAAGTCGAAGCGCATCGCCGGTTCGAACTCAGCTCGAACCTCGCCCATGCCTTGCCGCGCGACGAGTTGACGACCTTGATCCAACCACAGATCGAAATGTCCAGCGGACAGATGACCGGCGGCGAAGTCTTGTTGCGCTGGAATCAGTCCGGCCTCTTCGTCCCGCCGTCGGACTTCATTCCGATCGCGGAGAAGTCGGCGCTGATCCACAAGATCGGCGGATTCGTCATCCAGCAGACCTTGTCCGCCTTGCAAGCGTTGTCGAAGGCCGGGCGCGACGACCTGGTGCTCGGCATCAATGTCTCCCCGCGCGAATTCGAAAATGCCGATTACGTGGCGTCGCTGCTGGAGCAATGCCGGTCCGCCGGTGTTTCGCCGTCGCGCGTCGAACTCGAATTGCTCGAAAGCTCGGCGATGCAGAACTTCGATCGTGTCTTCGGTCAGTTGAGCCGCTTCCGCGAGGCGGGCGGCCATGTGGCCATCGACGATTTCGGCACCGGGATGTCGTCCTTGTCTTATCTGCTGGAATTTCCGCACGACCGGATCAAGATCGACCGCAGTTTCATCCGCAGGCTCGCCACCGCGGACGCCACCAGCCAGCGCCTGACGCGCATGATCATCGACCTCGGCTTGAGCCTGAACAAGATCGTGATCGCCGAGGGGGTCGAAACCGAAGAGCAGGCCGACTGGTTGCTCAAACATGGATGCCATCAGGCTCAAGGATGGCTGTACTCGCGCGCGCTGACCCTCGATGCCTTCATCGCCTTCCGCCCCAAGCCCCGCCGCCACCCTGATCAGATCCGGTCTGCGCCGGCAGACCGGTCTGAGCTGGGGCAGCAATCTGGCCTTGCTGCTGATCGCAGTCTGCCTGTCCTGGCTGGCCGCGTATTACGCCGACGAACGCCAGTCGGCCGAGGCCGTGCGACGCCTCGAAGAGATCGTCGGGCGCATCGACAAACTCGTGGTCGAACGCATGACGCTGTTCCAGTACGGATTGCGCGGATTGAACGGCAGCGTGCAGGCGGTCGGCTTCGGCGCCTACACCCGCGAGCATTTCGACCGATACAGCCGATCGCGCGACATCCACATCGAGTTTCCGGGCGCGCGCGGCTTCGGCCTGATCCGGCGCGTGAAGGCGGACGATACCGAGGCTTTCATCGCCGCCGCGCGCAAGGACGGCCGGCCCGGCTTCAAGCTCAGAGAGTTGTCGCCGAACCCGGGCGAGCGCTGGATCATTCAATACATCTCGCCGGCCTCGACCAACCAGCAAGCCGAAGGTCTCGACATCGCCTCCGAGCCGATGCGGCGCCAGGCCATGGAAGTGGCGGTCGACTCGGGCAATCCGGCGTTGACGCAGCCCATCACGCTGGTTCAAGCCAGCGGCCAGAAACAGGCCGGCTTTTTGTTGTTGCGCCCGATCTACCGGCCCGGCGCGAAGCTCGACACCCCGGAAGAGCGCCGCGCCGCCGCGCTCGGCCTGACTTACAGCCCGCTGCTCATCACCGAGGTGCTCAACAAGGAAGACCTCTATCCCTTGGAGATCGCGATCGCGATCGACAGCAAGAATGACCAAGGCCAGCTCAACCGCTTCTACGAGACCATTTCCTTTGCCGCGCTCGATCAGTCGATCACCAGCCAGCACGCCATGCCCCTGTTCGGCGTCGAATGGCAGCTGACGGCGCGCCCGACCCCGGCCTTCTTCGCACGATTGAACTACCTGCAACCCGCCGCCGTGGGCCTGCTGACCTTCCTGTCGCTCGCCACGCTACAGTTGCTGGTCAACCTATACCGGCTGGCGCGTCGGCGCCGTCTGCAACTCATCGACGATCAGGCCCGTCTCGCCGCCATCGTCGAAAGCGCGAACGATGCCGTCATCGGCACCACCATCGATGGCATCGTCACCAGTTGGAACAAGGCGGCGCAGCACATGTTCGGCTTTACCGCCCAGGAGGCCGTCGGTCGCACGGTCGCCGCGCTCATCGTGCCCACCGAATTGCGTCACGAAGAAACCGAGATTCTCGATCGTCTGCGCCAAGGCCAGCCGATCAGCAATTTCGTGACCCATCGCCGCACCAAGACCCATCAATCGCTGGCTGTCTCGGTTTCGGTTTCGCCGATCTTTTCCGACGCGCAGCAGATCATCGGCGCAGCCAAGACGATACGCGACGTCACCGATCAGCAAATGATCGAACGCGAGGTCCGTGAACTCAATGTCACGCTCGAACAGCGCGTGATCGAACGCACCCGTGAACTGGACGAAGCGCGCAAATCGCTGCGCACGATCCTCGACGCCATGCCGTCCTTGGTCGGGTATTGGGACAAGGAGTGCCGCAACGGCTTCGCCAACCGCGCGTATGGCGATTGGTTCAACCTCCCCCCCGAGCGATTGATGGGGATGCACATGCGCGAATTGCTCGGGAGCGACATCTATCAGATGAACCTTCCGTACATCCGCAAAGCCCTGGCGGGCGAGCCGCAAAGCTTCGAGCGCGAGTTGACCCGGCGCAACGGTCAGGACATCCGCCACGCGGCGATCAACTACCTGCCCAAGGTGTCGGACGGATCGACCGATGGCTTCTATGTCATCGTCCATGATGTCACCGAAGTCATCGAAGCGCGGCGCCGCGCGCAATTCGAAGAGATCCGCGAGCAGCAAGTGCGGATGGACCGCCTGGCCTCGCTCGGGCTCATGGTCGCCGGGGTCGCGCACGAAATGAACACGCCCTTGGGCGCCGCGATGCTGACGCTCGACAAGCTCGCCGAAGAACTGGCCCAGTTCAAGACCGCTTTCACCTCGGGTCTACGCAAGACCGACATCGAGCGCCTGAACCGCCAATTCGACGAAGGCGTCGCCATGACCGCGCGCTACCTGGCGCGCTGCGCCCAGGTGATCCGGCAGTTCAAGCAAGTGGCGAGCGACCGGGCAAGCGCCGAACGGCGTATTTTCGCCGCCGGTGAAGTCGTGCGCGATGTCATCCATCTGATGGACAGCCAGATCCGCACGACCAAGATCCAATTGGTGCTCGACCTGCAAGGCCAGATCGAACTCGACAGCTACCCCGGTGTACTGGGCCAGGTGCTGCAAAACCTCGTCGACAACGCGCTGCTCCACGCCTTCGACAGCGATGCCGATGGCAGCATCACGGTCGCCATGCGCGAGACCGGCGACGGCCAGTCGATTTCGCTGACCGTGACCGACGACGGCAAGGGCATTCCGCCCGCCTTGTACGAACGCATCTGGGACCCGTTCTTCACGACCCGCCGCAACAAAGGCGGCACCGGCCTCGGTCTACACATCGTCCAGCAATTGGTGAGCGAAGTCCTGGGCGGCAACATCGTTCATCGCCCGGCGCCGCAAGGCAAAGGCACCGAGTTTGCCGTGATCCTGCCCAAAGTGGCCCCGCAGGACCCGGTCGCCGCGCAAGTGCCCGACACCTCGGGCGCCGACAACGCCACGCCGGCCCCGCCGGCCGAGGCCCCGCCGCACTAGCGCAACCCGCAGGCGAGGCGGAGCGTCTGTTCCACCTCGCCTGCACGCCGCGCTGGCGCCGTTCAACGCAGATCGAAGCGATCGAGTTCCATCACCTTGGTCCAGACCGCGACGAAGTCGGCGATGAACTTCGCTTGCCCGCCGTCTTGCGCATAGACCTCGGCCACCGCGCGCAATTGCGCATTGGAACCGAACACCAGATCGACCACGGTCGCGGTCCATTTGAGCGCGCCGGTCTTGCGGTCATGGCCTTCGAGCACGCCGTCTGCGCTGGCCGATTGGCGCCACGCAGTGCCCATGTCGAGCAGGTTCACGAAGAAATCGTTGCTCAACACGCCGGGGCGCTGGGTGAACACCCCATGCCGGGATTCGCCGGTGTTGGCGCCGAGCACGCGCAGGCCACCCAGCAGGGCGGTCATCTCGGGCGCGCTCAAGTTCAGCAATTGCGCTTTGTCCACCAGCAATTCGGCGGCGTAGCGCGCGACTTCGGGCCGGACGAAATTGCGGAACGCGTCGGCCTTGGGTTCGAGCACCGCGAACGAATGCACATCGGTCTGTTCGGGCGTGGCATCGGTGCGGCCCGGCGTGAACGGCACGGTCACGGTCTGGCCGGCCGCCTTGGCCGCCGCTTCGATCGCGGCGCCGCCGGCCAGCACGATGAGATCGGCCAGCGAAATCTTCTTGCCGTTCTTCTGCGCGGCGTTGAATTCACGCTGGATGCCTTCGAGCGCGGCGAGCGCTTGGCCGAGTTCGGCCGGCTGATTGACGACCCAGTCCTTTTGCGGCGCGAGGCGGATGCGCGCGCCATTGGCGCCGCCGCGCTTGTCGCTGCCACGGAAGGTCGAGGCCGACGCCCAGGCGGTGCGCACCCATTGCGCCACGCTCAGGTCCGAGGCCAGCACACGCGCCTTGAGCGCGGCCACGTCTTGCGCATCGACCAGCGGATGATCGACCGCCGGCACCGGGTCTTGCCAGATCAGCGCTTCGGCCGGCACCCGTTTGCCGAGATAGCGCGAACGCGGCCCCATGTCGCGATGGGTCAGCTTGAACCAGGCGCGCGCGAACGCGTCGGCGAACTGATCGGGATTGGCCAGGAAGCGGCGCGCGATCTTTTCATAGGCCGGATCGAAGCGCAGCGCCAGGTCGGAGGTCAGCATCATGGGCGCATGGCGCTTGGTGGGATCATGCGCATCGGGGACCGTGCCCGCGCCCGCATCGCCCTCCGGCTTCCATTGGTGCGCGCCGGCCGGGCTCTTGGTCAGCTCCCATTCATAGCCGAACAAGGTTTCCAGATAGCCCATGTCCCAGCGCGTGGGCGTGGCCTTCCACGCGCCTTCGAGGCCGCTGGTGATCGCATGCACCCCGACACCGGAGCCGTATTGGCTGCGCCAGCCGAGGCCCTGTTCTTCGATGCCGGCCGCTTCGGGTTCCGCCCCGATGTTGCTCGCCGGCCCCGCGCCGTGGGTCTTGCCGAAGGTATGCCCGCCCGCGATCAAGGCCACGGTTTCTTCGTCGTCCATCGCCATGCGCGCGAAGGTTTCGCGGATGTCGCGCGCCGAGGCCACCGGGTCGGGATTGCCGTCCGGGCCTTCGGGGTTCACGTAAATGAGCCCCATCTGCACCGCGGCCAACGGATTGTCGAGTTCGCGCTCGCCCTTGTAGCGACTGTTCGGTTCCTGGCTCGACGCGAGCCATTTGGTTTCCGGCCCCCAATACGTGTCGTCGCCGGGTTCCCAGATGTCGGGCCGCCCGCCCGCGAAGCCGAAGGTCTTGAAGCCCATCGATTCGAGCGCGACATTGCCGGCGAGGATCATCAGATCGGCCCACGAAATCGCGTTGCCGTATTTCCGCTTGATGGGCCACAGCAAGCGGCGTGCCTTGTCGAGGTTGGCGTTGTCGGGCCAGCTATTGAGCGGCGCGAAGCGTTGCGCGCCCTGGCCCGCGCCGCCGCGGCCATCGGCCACGCGATAGGTGCCGGCCGAATGCCAGGCCATGCGGATGAACAAGGGGCCGTAATGGCCGTAATCGGCCGGCCACCAATCTTGCGAGTCGGTCATGAGCGCATGCAGATCGCGCACGACGGCGTCGAGGTCGAGCGCCGCGAAGGCTTGCGCGTAATCGAAGCCCGCGCCGAGCGGATTGGCGCGCGGCGAATGCTCGTGCAAGAGGGCGAGGTTCAGTTGATCGGGCCACCAGGTCCGGTTGCCGGATGCGGCGTTGCGGGCCTGCTGCGGCGCTTCGTGGAATGGGCATTGCATTTCGTTAGGCATGGTCTCTTCCCGTCTTTGGAGTGTGTCGGTCAAGTGCGGGGGCCAGTCTAGAAATCTTGCGAGTTCAGGGCAAAGCAAAATTTTCTATGAGGCTCATTGAGTGCTGCCATGGGGCGTCAAACAAGGCCGCCGCCGGACGACAGCCGCATGACGGGTCACGGCCGGCATGTACGCCGTGGTCCGCGCCTTGGTTCATCTGCCGTAACCAAACCGCGCGCGGCAATACGCCGTGATTGCGTACACTGGGTCGTCGCCAAGCCCCGCCCTTTCCTTCCACGCGCCACCATGCTTTCGCGTTGCCGCCTTGCCCTTGTCTTGTTGTTCGCGCTGTTGGTCGGAGCGCCAGTCCATGCGGGCCCGATCGCCGAGTGGTGGCGCGAGCGCGCCCAAGCGCGCAGCGCCGACAACGGCGACGATGTCTCCGATCTGGGTGGGGCCGCGGGCAACGCGCTGAGTTGCGCCGACTGGTCCAAGCGGGTGCAGCGGCTGGAGCAACGCGCCCATGGGCGCAATGCCGGCCCCAAGCCCGACCTGCCCGATCTGGCCTACGGCGGCGCGCCTTTGCAGACCCTCGATGTGTTTCTCAGCCAGGGGCCGGGCGCGCAAGGCGGCGCGCCGATCCTGCTCATGGTCCATGGCGGCGACTAGTGCGTGGGCGACAAGCGCGGCGCGCAGATCACGCAGAACAAAGTCGAGCGCTGGACACCCAAGGGCTTCATCTTCGTCTCGGTCAATTACCCGATGGTCGGCGAAGGCAGCGACGCGATCGCGCAAGCCCATCACATCGCGCGCGCGGTGGCCTATGCACAAGCGCATGCGCGCGACTGGGGCGGCGACGCGAGCAAGCTCATCTTGATGGGCCATTCGGCCGGCGCGCATCTGGTCTCGCTCGTGAACGCCGATGCGCAGATCCGCGCGGCCGAAGGCGTAGGGCCGGTACTCGGCACCGTGTCACTCGACGCGGGCGCGATCGATGTCGTGGTGCAGATGCCGCAGGTCTATCCGTTCTTGAAAACGCGCTACCGCGAAGCCTTCGGCGCGACCGAAGCCGGCTGGATCGCGGCCTCGCCCTTCCACCAGCTTGATCGCAGCGCCGCGCCCTGGCTCGGTGTGTGCTCGACCCAGCGCAAGGACGACCCGTGCGCGCAAGCGCGCGCCTATGCCGACAAAAGCAATGCCCTGGGCATCAAGGCCGCGGTGCTGCCGCAGCCCAAGAACCACGGCGCCATCAACAAGGAGCTCGGCGCGCCAGGCGCGTACACCGAAGGCGTCGAGGCCTTCATGGCCGGCCTCGACCCGGTGGTCGCGCAACTGCTCAAGCGTTAAGCGCGTCGGCGGCCGGCAGCGGGTCGATCCGCGTGAACACCGGATCGATGTGCGTCATCACATTCATGACTTGCGGCATCGCTTCGAGCACCGCATTGCGCGCGGCCAGCGCGATGTCATGGCCGGCGCGCACATTGAGCGCGCCATCGACTTCGATGTGGACATCGACCAGGATCATGTCGCCCACGCGCCGGGTGCGCATGTCATGCAGACCGAGCACTTGGGGCGTGGCGCGGATGAGTTCGCGAATGCGCGCGTTGTCGGCTTCGTCGGCCGAGCGGTCCATCAGATCGTGCAGCGCGTCCCAGGTGAACTTCCAGCCCATGCGCAGCACGAACAAGCCGACCACCAGCGCCGCCACCGGATCGAGGACCGGATAACCAAGCAGGCTGCCGCCGATGCCCGCGAGCGCGACCAGCGACGACGCGGCATCCGAACGCGCATGCCAGGCGTTGGCCACCAGCAGCGTCGAGCGCACGCGCTGCGCCACCGCGAGCATGTAGCGAAACAACAATTCCTTCGCGACGAGCGCCGCGCCCGCGGTCCACAAGGCGATCTGCTGCGCCGGCGCGATGGTCTCGGGGCGCAGGATCTTGTGCACCCCGCCCCAGAGCATCGCCGCCGCGACCGCGATCAGCAACAAGCCGATCACGAGCGAGGCCGCGTTCTCGTAACGGTAATGCCCGTAATGATGGTCGGCATCGGAGCCTTGGCCGCTGAAGCGGTTGGCGATCAAGACCACGAAATCGGCGAGCAGGTCCGACAAGGAATGCAGGCCGTCGGCGATCAAGGCTTGCGAATGCGTGAACGCGCCGACCAGGATCTGCAGGGTCGACAAGCCGAGATTGACGACCACGCTGATCCAGGTGCTGCGGCGCGCGGCCTGGGCGCGCGTGTCGGCGCTGACGCGTTCGACATCATCGAGAAGATCGGTGGCTTGCATGGTGTGGGGCTGGGTGGGGGTGGACGAAAGCGGGCGGGCGCGAAACGCCGACCGGCGCGCGAGTATGCGAACCGCCAGCTGAAGGCGGGATGAACGGATCGGCCGAGGCGCCGCTCAGCGCGACACGATGAGGCGCATGCCGAGCCCGACGAAAATCGCGCCGGCGAGCCGGTCGAGCCAAAGGCCGGCGCGCGGCCTGCGTTCGAGCCATTGCCCGATCGCACCGGCGAAATAGCCGAGCAGACTGAACAACACCGCCGCTTGCGCGGTGAAGATCAGCCCCAGCCAGGCCATCTGTAATGCCACCTCGCCACGCGCGGGCGCGACGAATTGCGGCAGGAAGGACAAGAAGAACAACACGACTTTCGGGTTGATCGCGTTGGCGAACACGCCGCGCCAGAACAAGCCGGCGCCGGACCCGCCTTGAGTCTCGGAAGCGGCGGCCCGCGCACCGCCACGGCTGCGCCAAGCCTGCACGCCGAGCCAGATCAGGTACAAGCCGCCGCCGACGCGCAAAGCCGTGAAGGCGACCGGCGAAGCCGCGATCACGGCGCTGACGCCGACCACCGCGAGCAAGGTATGGCTCAGGCAGCCAAGCGCGCAGCCAAGGCCGAACACCATGCCTTGGCGGCGCCCTTTCGAGATGCCCATGCCCAGCACCATCAGGTTGTCGGGGCCGGGAGAAACGGTGATGAGCAGCGCGGCGGCGAGAAAGCCGAAGAATTGTTCGGGCGTCAGCATGGCCGCATGATAGGCCAGCGCGGCCATGCGCCCCGCGCGCTCAGGTTCTGAAGACCGCGACCGCCTGGGCGAGTTTCTGGGCCTGGGTGCGCAGGCTATCGGTCGCGGCGGCGGTCTCCTCCACCAAAGCCGCGTTCTGCTGGGTCGCCTGATCGAGCTGGGTCACGGCCTGGTTCACCTGTTCCACGCCCTGGCTTTGTTCGGTGGCCGAACTCGTCACTTCGGCGATCAGATCGGCCACCCGGCGCACCTGGAGCACCACCTCTTCGATGGTCGTGCCGGCGGTCGCGACCACATGGTTGCCCGCCTCGACCTTGGCAACGCTGTCGCCGATCAATTCCTTGATTTCGCGCGCCGCCGCGGCGCTGCGTTGGGCCAGGCTGCGCACCTCGCTCGCCACGACCGCGAAACCGCGCCCTTGTTCGCCGGCGCGCGCGGCTTCGACCGCCGCATTGAGCGCCAGGATGTTGGTCTGGAAGGCGATGCCGTCGATCACCCCGATGATGTCGGAAATGCGGTGGCTCGAATGCTGGATGTCGCTCATGGTCGTGACCACCTGCTCGACCGCCTTGCCGCCGCGCGCCGCGACTTCCGAGGTCGACGACGCGAGTTGATTCGCCTGGCGCGCACTGTCGGCCGAACTGCGCACCGTGCTCGCCATCTGTTCCATCGACGCCGCGGTCTCTTCAAGGCTCGACGCTTGTTGCTCGGTACGCGACGACAGATCCGAATTGCCTTGCGCGATCTCGGTCGATGCGGTGGCGATCGCGTCGATGCCGTGGCGGACTTCGCCCACCATGTGCGACAGGTTCTCGGCCATTTCATTGAGCAGATTCACGAGCTGCCCGATCTCGTCGTTCGATTGCGCCTGCGCGCGTCCGCGCAAATCGCCCGCGGCGACCGCGCGCACGAGGTCGACCGCCGCGCCCACCGGCCGGGTGATGCTGCGCGTGATGTACATGCCGGCGGCGATGCTGAGCACGATCGCGGCCAAGGCCAATCCAATGAGCATCCAGTTCGCGTTGCGGAACGAGCCGTCGGACGTTTCGGCCATGCGGCTGGTCAATTCTTCGTTGTAGCCCCACCAAGCCTCGGCGGCCGAACTCACCTTCTGGTAGGCCTGGCGCGATTCACCGAGCAAGAGCGCGCGCGCCAGTTCATCGGCCTTCGGGTCGGATTCGGCCTTGCGCGAGGCTTCGAGCACCTTGTCTTGCACGGTGAAGAATCCGTCGACCGCGCCACGCATGGCCTCCAGGTTCTTGCGATCGGTGTCGTCGGAAACCAATTGCACGTAATCGGCCAACCCTTTGCGCGCGGCTTCGCGCGCTTTGGCGATGCGCGCTTCGACGTCCAGCTTTTCGGCACGGGTCCTGAACATCAGATGCTGGTTCTCGAACCGGCGGATGTCCTGCATCTGGGTGTTCACGCGATGCACGACCGCGACCGATGGCAGGATGTTCCGGCCGAAATAATCGGCATCGTCTTTGAGGTGACGAAACTGGAGCAGCGCCACCGCGGTGAGGCCGCACAACAGCACCAGCACCATGAAGAATGCGATTCCCAGGCGCACCCCGATGCGCGCATTGTTGATCCCGCCCATTTCTCCACCACACCTTTCTTTGTTCATTCCGAACTACGGTGATGGTGGCGCGCAGCAATTCAGCCGGTTACACGAAAAACGTCCGGTTTTGACCGCACTTAGTCTCTGGAAATGACCTTCCACGGCTTGGGCAACCGGTTCCGACGCTGCAATGCGTCAGGCTCGCGCGTTATGCTGCGCCCTCCTGTCCCGATCCTTGCCGCACTTCCATGCATCCGCACCTGCTCGCGCTCGGCGCGATCGCGCTCTGGGCCACCTTGGCCGCCCTGGGCGTGGCCCTGACCCATGTCCCGCCGTTCCTGCTCACCGGTCTGGCCTTGCTCATCGGCAGCCTGCCGGCCTGGCCGCGTTGGCGCACCTGGCGGGTGCCGGGCAAAGTGCTCGCCCTCGGCGTGTACGGCTTGTTCGGCTTTCATTTTTTGTTGTTCATGGCGCTGCGGCTCGCCCCGCCGGTCGAAGCCAATCTGGTCAACTATTTGTGGCCCTTGTTCATCGTCGTGCTCGCGCCCTCGATCGTGCCGGGCGTGACCCTGCGCGCCCGGCATGTGCTCGCGGCCTGCGCCGGGTTCGCCGGCGCCGGTCTGGCCATCCTTGGCGCCGCGGCGTCGGGGCCGCAAGGCGGCACCGGGCTGCATTTGTCTTTGGCCCAGACCTGGCCCGGCTACCTGCTGGCGCTGGGCTCGGCGGTGATCTGGTCGACCTATTCGCTCGCGACCCGGCGCTTCGCCAACCAGGGCCTGCATTTCCCGACCGCGGCCATCGGCGCGTTCTGCGTCGTGTCCGGCCTGCTGTCGCTGGCCTGCCATGCGGTGTTCGAACCGCGCATCGCGCTCGGCCTGCGCGATCTGGGCCTGATCGCGGTGCTCGGCCTCGGGCCCTTGGGCGCCGCCTTCTATTTATGGGACGCGGCGCTCAAACGCGGCGATCCGCGCACCTTGGGCGTGCTCGGCTATGCCACGCCGGTCGCCTCGACCGTGGTCCTGATGCTGGTCACCGGGCGCAGCTTCACCTGGGAGATCGGCGCGGCGATCGTCCTGATTCTGGGTGCGGCGGTGGTCGCGATGCGCGAGCGCTGACCGGCCGGCGATGGCGCGGCCGGAAATTTTTTCGGCGGGCTTAACCCTTTTTCCGGCCCCGCCGCGTTTTGGCTCCTGGAAGTCGAACGCGGCGCCGGATGGCCGGCCGCCGCGCCCAACAATAAGGAAGAGTCCATGAGAGCCATTGCGCCCACCTTGTTCGCCTTGAGCGCCGCGCTGCCCGCCGTGGCGGCCGCGCAAGCCCCGCGCGCCGAATTGATCGCGCCACGCTTCATCGTCCAGAACGCCGGCACGCCGGTCCAGCTCGCCCGGGTGAATATCGATACCCGCATCGTCGGCAGCCTCGCCACCTCGCGCATCGAACTGGTGCTGCGCAATCCCAATCCGCGGGTGCTCGAAGGCGCACTCGAATTCCCGTTGCGCGAAGGCCAGACCATCAGCGGCTTCGCGCTCGACATCCAGGGCCAATTGATGCCCGCGGTGCCGGTCGCGAAAGACAAGGGCCAACAAGTCTTTGAAGAGATCACGCGCCGCAATGTCGATCCGGCCTTGCTCGAACAGACCGTCGGCAACAATTTCCGCCTGCGCGTGTATCCGCTGCCGGCGCAAGGCGAGCGCCGCGTGGTGCTGCAAGTGAGCGAAACCTTGCGCGCCAACGCCGGCCAGAAATTGCAGTACCAGTTGCCGATCGATTTCGGCCAACGCATCGGCAGTTTCCGCGCCGATCTGAGCATTGCCGGCGTGCGCGACGTGCAGACCGGCGGGGCGCTCGAATCCGCACAGGTCCTGCATTCGGCCGAAGACACCGTGCTGCGTCTTGAACGCAGCGACTGGCAGCCGCGCGCTCCGCTCGAAGCCGCCTGGCGCGATACCGCCGCCGAACGCCTCCTCACCGGCCGCTTCGACGACCGCGATTATTTCCATGCCGAGGTGCCGGTGCCGGCCGCGCGCGGCGAGCGCGTGTTGCCGCGCGCGCTGGTGCTGATCTGGGATGCCTCGGGCTCGGGCGCCAAGCGCGACCATCTGCGCGAATTCACCTTGCTCGACACGCTGATGCAGACCGCGCGCAATCTGCGCGTGCATCTGATCGTCGCACGCGACGCCGCCGAAGCCGCGCGCGATTTCGAGGTCAAGGACGGCGATTGGCGCGCTTTGCGCCGCACCCTCGAAGCCTTGCCGTACGACGGCGCGAGCAACCCGGCCGCCTGGACCGTGCCGGCGGCGCTCGCGCAAGCGGGCGGCGTGGCCTGGCTGTTCAGCGACGGGCTGTCGAACTGGGACGAGCAACGCAATGTCCCAAGTCCGCTGCCCATGCACACCATCAACGCCGCCGCCAGCGCCGATGCCGACCGTCTGCGCGGCCTCGCCGAGCACAGCGGCGCGCGCTATGTGGACCTGAATGCCCTCGGCGCCTCGGCCGCGCTCGACGCCTTGCTGCGCCCGGGCCTGCGGCTCGAAGGCATCGACGCCGAAGGCGCCGAGCAAGTCGTCGCGCAATCGGTGTATCCGGAACAAGGACGGATCGCGATCGCGGGCGTGCTCACCGCCGCCCAGGCGCGCGTGACGCTGCACCTGATCGGCCCGGACGGCCAGCGCAGCCGGCGCACGCTCGACCTCAAGGCCAAGCTTGCGGTGAACAAGCAGGTCGTGGCGCTCGATCCGGCCGGCAGGCCGAGTGCCGACGAGGCCTTGTTCCCGGCCTTGGCCGCGCAACGCTGGGCGCAACTGCGCATCGCCCAATTGGCCGGCGAGTACGCCTTGCACCGCGCCGAAATCCGCCGCCTCGGCGAACGCTTCTTGCTCGTCACGCGCGAAACCTCACTGATCGTGCTCGACAATCTCGCCGATTACGTGCGCTACGAAATCGCGCCGCCGCCCGGGCCGATGCGCGTGGCCTACTTGGCCCAGATGAGCGAGCGCGAACAGCGCGCGAACCTTTCGCGCAGCCGGCATCTCGACGACCTGGCGCGCCGCTTCGCCGACAAGTCCGCCTGGTGGCAACGCGACTTCCCCAAAGGCGATCTGCCCAGACCTGAGATCACCAAGAAGGCCGGTGCGGTCGGCGCGCTCGCCGAGCGCGAGCGTGAATCGGCGCAACGCTCGGCCGCCCCGGCGCGCGCCCTCGCGGCCGATGCCGCCGCGCGGCCGATGCCGGCCCCGGCGGTCGCGGCCGCGCCGATGGCCCCGCCCCCCGCGGCCAAGGCCCTGGCCAACGAGGCGCAGGCCGCCCCGAACGCGAGCATCGCCTTGCGCCAATGGGAGCCCGATGCGCCTTATGCGCGCCGTCTGCGCGAAGCGCGCGACGACCAGCGCTACGCGGTCTACCTCGACGAACGGCCCAATTACCTGGCCAGCACCGCGTTCTACATCGACGCCGCCGATGTGTTCTTCGCCAAAGGCCAGACCGCGCTGGCGCTGCGCGTGTTGTCCAACCTCGCCGAGATGGACCTCGAAAACCGGCACATCCTGCGCATCCTCGCCTACCGTCTGCAACAGGCCGAGCAAACCACGCTCGCCCTGCCCTTGCTCGAACGGGTGCGCGAACTGGCACCCGAAGAGCCGCAATCCTGGCGCGATCTGGGCCTGGCCTACGTCGCCCATGGCGAAGCGCAACGCGGCATCGAGGCGCTCTGGGAGACCGTCGCGCGGCCCTGGGATGGCCGGTTCGCCGACATCGATCTGATCGCGCTGGCCGAACTCAATGCGATCGTGGCGCGCACGCCGGGCCTCGACACCTCGCGCTTCGACGCGCGGCTCATGAAGAATCTGCCGCTCGATGTGCGCGCGGTGTTGGCCTGGGATGCCGACGACACCGACATCGACCTCTGGGTCATCGACCCGAACGGCGAAGCCGCCTATTACGGCCACAAGCTGACCTACCAAGGCGGGCTGATGTCGCGCGACTTCACCCAGGGCTACGGCCCCGAGGAATTTTCGCTGCGTCACGCCAAGCCCGGGCGCTACGAGGTGCGCGCGAAGTTCTTCGGCAACCGCCAGCAACTGGTCTCGCCTTACACCACCGTGATGCTCTGGCTGTCGACCGGCTTCGGCACCGCCGGCCAGAACGACCAGCGCGTGGTGCTGCGCCTGACCGCGCCCGGCGATCAGATCTTCGTCGGCAGTTTCGAGGTGGCGCCCGCCAAGCAACCATGACCCCGGACCGCCGCGCCGAGCGCACGGCGCGGTACAACCGGCCTGTGTCGATGAACGCCCGCGAACGCGGGCGTTCTTTTTTGCGCGACCCGGTGCGCTCGGCCGCGCACATTGGCGAACCAAAACACCTTTGCGTACCGGCGCGAACGCGGCGCGGCGTGGCACACCGCTTGCCATGTGGGGGACAGCCCTTTCGATCGAGGCCTTTCGATCGTTCGCGTCCTGCCGGAGCCGGTCGTTCATGTGTCCATCTGTCTTTGCGCCTTCGCGCGGCCATGCCGCGCGCCGCTGGTTCGCCACGGTCTTCCTCGCTTTGGTCACCGCTTGGTACGCGCTGCCGGCCCAGGCCGAACGCGTCGTCACCGACATGGCCGGGCGCCAGGTGCATCTGCCCGACGAGGTGCGGCGCGTCTATGCCGAAGGGCATTGCCTGCCGGCGGTCGGCGCCGTCGCACCCGACAAGCTCGCCAACGCGCCGCGCCTGTCCGATGAAGCCAAACGCTTGCTGAGCCCGGCGTTTCATCAAGGCAAACAAGTGCCCGAAGGCGGCATGCGCTTTTCCGACGAAGAGATCGTGCGCATGGCGCCCGACGCCATCGTCATGGAAATGGGCGAAGGCGCACTCGACCGCGCCGCGCGCACCCAGGAACGCTTGCGGGTGCCGGTGCTCCTGATCGACCAAGACCTGCGCCGTTATCCGCAGACCTTCGCCTTTCTCGGCCAGGTGCTGGGCCGCCCGGAACAGGCGCGCGCGCTCGCGCAATTCATCGCGACCTATGTGGACCCGGTGATCGAACGCGCGGCGGCGATTCCCGAAGCCCAGCGCGTGCGCGTGTATTACGCCGAAGGCCCGAATGGGCTCGCCACCAACGCGGCCGGGTCCAACCATACCCAGGCGCTCGAACTCGCGGGTGGGCGCAATGTCGCGGCGGTCGATCGGATCAGCGGCGAATCGACCAATGCGGTCGCGCTCGAACAACTGTATGTCTGGAAGCCGGACCTGATCCTGGTCTGGACGCCCAATGCCGATCGGCTCGTGACCTACAAGGCGATCGTCGAAGACCCGAACTGGCAGCGCCTGTCGGCGGTGCACGAAGGCCGGGTGCTCCAGATTCCCTGGCTGCCGTTCAGTTGGTTCGATCGGCCGCCGGGCAGCAACCGCTTGTTGGGCGTGCTCTGGCTGGCCAAGACGCTGTACCCGGAATGGCAACATTTCGATCTGGGCGCCGCCACCCAAGCGTACTTCCGGCTGTTCTACCACCACGAGATCAGCGCGGCCGAGGCCCAGCGCTTGTTCGCGACGGCGCGGCCCGCCGCGGGCGCCAGGCCGGCCGGCGCGCGTTGACATCGGGACCGCCGCGATGCGCGCGCTCGTCTTGTTCGCCTTGCTGCTCGGGCTCGTGCTGGGTTCGTTCGCGATCGGACGCTACCCGATGGCGCCCGGCACCGCGCTGGCCGTGCTGGCATCGCATGGCTTGCCGATCACGCCGCATTGGTCCGACGAGACCGAAGTGGTGGTGATGTCGATCCGTCTGCCGCGCATCCTTGCGGCGCTGCTGGTCGGCGCCGCGTTGTCGGTCTCGGGCGCGGCCTATCAAGGCTTGTTCCGCAACCCGATGGTCTCGCCCGACCTCCTCGGTGTCTCGGCCGGGGCGGCGCTCGGCGCGGCGCTCGCGATCCTGTTCGGCGGCTCGGCGTTCGAGATCCATACGCTCGCCTTCGTCGGCGGTCTGCTGGCGGTCGGCGCCAGCGCGAGCATCGGCGCGGCGCTCGGCCAGCGCGGCGATCCGGTGCTGGTCATGGTGCTGGCCGGCATCATCGTCGGCACCTTGTTCGCGGCCTGCGTTTCGCTGGTCAAGTTCGTGGCCGATCCGAACAACACCTTGCCCACCATCACCTATTGGCTCATGGGCAGCCTGGGCGCGGTCACGCTGGCCGATCTGGGCGCCGCCGCGCCGCCGATCCTGATCGGTCTGGCGGTGCTTGGCACCCTGGGCTGGAAGCTCAACGTCATGAGTTTCGGCGATGACGAAGCGCGCGCGCTCGGCCTGCCGACCCGGCGCCTGCGCCTGGTGGTGGTGGTCTGCGCCACGCTCGCGACCGCGGCGGCGGTGTCGATCAGCGGATTGATCGGGCTGGTGGGGCTCATCGTGCCGCATCTCGGACGCATGCTGGTCGGGCCCGACCATCGGCGGTTGCTGCCGGTCTCGGCCTTGCTCGGCGCGCTTTACCTGCTGGCGGTGGACGATTTCGCGCGCAGTCTGTTCTCGGTCGAAATGCCGTTGGGCATCGTGACCTCGCTGATCGGCGCGCCCTTCTTCCTCTATCTGCTGGCGCGCGGCCAGCGCGCTTGGTGAGGATGGGCATGCTCGACGTCCGCGCCTTGCGTTGCGGCTACCACCGCAAGCCCATCGTCGAAGACCTGAGCTTCGCGCTGGCGGGCGGCGAGTTGCTGTGCCTGCTCGGGCCCAATGGCATGGGCAAGACCACCTTGTTCAAGACCGTGCTCGGCTTGTTGCCGGCCTTGGGTGGGCAGATCCTGCTCGACGGCCGGCCGCTCGCCGCCTGGTCGCGCAAGGCGCTCGCGCAATGGGTCGGTTATGTCCCGCAAGCGCACAACGCGCCGTTTCCGTTCCTGGTGCAAGACGTGGTCGCCATGGGCCGCACCGCGCATCTGGGCTGGCGCGGCCGTCCGACGCCGAACGATCTGGCGATCGCCGACACCGCCCTGCGCACCCTCGGGATCGAAGCCTTGGCCCAAGCCCGCTATACCGAGATCAGCGGCGGCCAGCGCCAGCTCGCGCTGATCGCGCGCGCCCTGGCCCAGCAGCCGCGTCTGCTGGTGATGGACGAACCGACCTCGAACCTCGATTACGGCAATCAGCTCAAAGTGCTGGCCCATGTCCGGCGCATCGTCGATGCGCAAGGGATCGGGGTCGTCCTGACCACCCATCATCCGAACCATGCGCTCTTGTATGCGACCAGGGTGCTCGCACTCGACGCGCAACGCCGTGCGACCCTGGGCACGCCGCAAGACGTCATCACCGAAGACTATTTGCGCCGCACCTATGGCGTCGAAGCCGAATTGCACGACGTGGTGTCGCGCGACGGCCTGGCGCGGCGCTGGTGCCTGCCGGCGCCGCTTTGAATCGCCGCGCCGCGGCGGCTTTTCAATCGAGGGTCTGGCGATAGCGCTTGAGCGCGACCGCCCCCGCCACCACCATGAACAAGGCGATCGGCCACAGATGCGGCGCGATGTCGAGCAGGCCGTTGCCCTTGAGCAGGATGCCGCGCACGATGCGCAAGAAATGCGTGAGCGGCAACACCGAGCCCACCGCTTGCGCCCAATCGGGCATGCCCCGGAACGGGAACATGAAGCCGGTCAGCATCACCGACGGCAGGAAGAAAAAGAAGGTGAGCTGCATCGCCTGCAACTGGTTGCGCGCGACGGTCGAGAAAGTGAAGCCGACCGCCAAATTGGCCGCGATGAACAGCACCAGCGCGAGCGACAAGGTCCAAAGACTGCCGACCATGGGCACATCGAACAAGGCGCGGGCCGCCACCAGGATCACCGCGACCTGCACATAGCCGATCAGGATGTAAGGCACGATCTTGCCGACCATGACCTCGAACGGCCGCGCCGGCGTGGCGAGCAGATTCTCCATCGTGCCGCGCTCGCGTTCGCGGGTCATCGCGAGCGCGGTCATCATCACCATGGTCATGGTGAGGATGACACCGATCAGGCCGGGCACGATGTTGTAGCGCGTCAGGCCGTCGGGGTTGTAGCGGCGCTGCACGCGCACCTCGTAAGGCGCGGCTTCGGCATGCAAGACCGCGAGCGCGCCGGTCGCGTCGTGCGCGAGCGTGCGTTGCGCGATGCCGCTCAGCGCGGCGAGCGCGTTGCCGGTCGCGGCCGGATCGCTCGCATCGGCGGCGAACAAGAGCGCCGGCCGTTCGCCGCGCAACAGGCGGCGCGAGAAATCGGCCGGCACCACGAGCACGAATTGCACCTCGCCTTGCGCGAGCAGGCGATCGCCTTCGGTCTCGCTGGCCGGTCGTCGCACGACGCGGAAGTACTGCGAATTTTCGAGGCCGGCGACGAAACTGCGCACGAACTCGCTCTGATCGGCGGCCACCACCGCGAGCGGCAACCGTTTCGGATCGGAATTGATCGCGTAGCCGAACAAGACCAATTGCACGATCGGGATCGCGACCATCATCGCGAAGGTGAGCCGGTCGCGCCGCACCTGGCGGAATTCCTTGATGAGGATGGCGAGCAGCCGGTGCCAGCTCATGCGCCGGCTCCGGGTTCGCGCGCCGCGCCGGCCGGCGGCCCGGCGCCGTCGGGCATGAAATTGTCTTGCGATTGCCGCATCAGCGCGATGAAGACATCTTCGAGCCCGGTCGCCACCGGCGCCGCCAGATAGCCGCGCGCGCGCCAAGGCGCGAAAGCCGTTTCAAGCGCGTCTTGGGTCGCGGCGCTGGCATGCAAGGTGGTGCCGAACATCGCCACGGTGCGGATGCGCGGATCGCCGCGCAGCGCTTGCGCGAGGGCCGCAAGGCCGGGCCCGTCGATGCCCCAGGTCACGAGCCCCGACTGGTCGATGAGTTCCTGCGCCGTCCCGCGCGCGAGCAGCTTGCCGTAGGCGATGTAGGCCAGTTCATGGCAGCGCTCGGCTTCATCCATGTAATGGGTCGAGACCAGCACGGTCAGGCCTTCGTCGGCGAGGCGATGGATCTCGTCCCAGAAATCGCGCCGCGCTTGCGGATCGACGCCTGCGGTCGGCTCGTCGAGCAACAGCAATTGCGGCGAATGCAGCAGACAGGCCGCGAGCGCGAGCCGCTGCTTCCAGCCGCCCGACAACGAAGCCGCCAATTGCCGCCTGCGGGTCGCGAGGCCGAGTTGTTCGAGCGTGCGCGCGACCGTCGCGCGCCGCTCCGGAACCTCGTAGACGCGCGCGATGAAATCGAGGTTCTCTTCGATGCTCAAGTCTTCGTACAAGCCGAAGCGCTGGGTCATGTAGCCGACCCGGCGCTTGATCTGCGCGGCTTCGCGGCGCAAATCGAAACCCAGGCAGGTGCCTTCGCCGGCATCGGGCGTCAAGAGGCCGCACAGCATGCGGATCGTGGTCGTCTTGCCGCTGCCGTTGGGGCCCAGAAAGCCAAAGATGCGTCCGCGCGGCACGCGCATGTCGAAATGATCGACCACCACCCGATCGCCGTAGCGCTTGGTGAGGCCGTGCACTTCGATCGCGATCTCGCTCATGCGGGCCTCAGGACGCGGCCGGCGTCAGATACACCTGCACCGGCTGGCCCGGATGCAGGCGCGCGCCGTCGGCGGCGCTGACCCGCGCCTCGACCAGGAAGACCAGCGTCGCGCGGTTCTCGCGGCTATAGATGAGCGGCGCGGTGTATTCGGCCTCGGGCGCGATATAACTCAGCGTGCCCGCGATCGGCGCGGCGCAACCGTCGCAGGTCAGGCGCACCGGCGCGCCGAGCTTCAGACGCCCGAGCTGGGCCTGGGGAACGAAGAAGCGCGCTTTCACATTGGCCGGCGGCAGCAGCGACACCACGGGCGCGCCCGCGCCCACCCATTCGCCTTCGCGATACAGCACGTCCTGCACGAAGGCGCCGACCGGCACCTTGAGCGTCTTCTGGGCGAGCTTCCATTCGGCCTGGGCGAGCTGGGCGCGCGCGCTGCGCACCGCCTGGTCGGCCGCCGCGATTTCATCGGCCCGCGCGCCCTGGCGCGCGACCCGCAATTGCGCCTGCGCCTCGCTGACTTGCTGGGCATCGCGATCGCGCGCCGCACGCGCCTGATCGAGCACCGCGGGCGAGACGAAATGCTGGGCCACCAATTGTTGCTGGCGCTGGTATTCGGTCTGCGACAAGACCGCGGCCGCCTGCGCCTGCGCCAATTGGGCTTCGAGCGCCGCGATTTCGTCGGGCCGCTTGCCCTTGCGCAGATCGTTCCATTGCGCCTCGGCCTGGGCGACGCGCGCCTGCGCTTCTTCGCGCGCCGCGCGTTCGTTGTCTTGTTCGAGCACGAAGGCCGGCGCGCCCGGCGCGACGGTGTCGCCGCGTTGCACATGCAGGCGCGCGAGGGTGCCCGCGATCGGCGCCGACAGCCGCACATAATCGGCCTCGACATAGCCAGGCAGCGCTTCATCGGCGTTGCGCGCGCAGCCCGTCAACAGCCAGGCCGCGGCGATCAAGCAAGGCAAGGTTCTCATGTCGTACTCCCGGGAACGGCCAGACCGCGCAAGGCCAGATCAATGCGCTTTTCGATCGCACGCAAAGGCATGACCTGCAGATCGAGCGCCAGACGCAACACCAGCGGCACCGCGCGCGAGGATTGCACCGCGGTGCCGAACAGCACCGGCAGCAAGCTGCCGCCGAACACGAAGGCCAGCACCTGCGGCACCGGCAGGCGCACCAGGGCCCGCGCGCGCTGCGCTTCGCGCACCAGCTTCACGAGCAGCTTCACATGGCGCGGCACATTGGCCGCGAGGAATTCGAGCGCGACCGGCTCGGCGTTGAGGGCATCGGCCATGATCCGCGCAAGCACCGGCCGATTGCGATGCACGAAGCGCGCGAGCACGCGCAACGATGCGCGCAGCCGTTCGAGCGCCGTGCCTTGCGCGCTGGCCTGCACGGTGAGTTCGGCGAACATCTCGTCATAGATGCCGTCGAGCAGGCGGCGGATGAACGCATCCTTGGACCCGAAATGGTAATTGAGCATCGCCAGGTTCACCCCGGCGTGCTCGGTCAGGCGGCGCGCCGACAGCCCCGCGCACCCGGTCTGCGGCAGCAGTTCGCGGCCGGCGTCGAGCAAGCGCTGATCGATGTTGCGGGAAGGACGTGCCATGGCGATAACTATACAACCGTTTAGTTATCGATGGTCAAGTCCGGAACCTCCGGCGCGGGGTTGCGGGCGCTACTTGCTGGTCACCGTGATCGGGATGATCTTGGTGGCGCTGCGTCCTGCCGAATCGCGCACCGACGCCGTCATGGTGTAGTTGCCGACGACGGGCTTGCTCCAAGTGGCGGTCAAGGTCGTGCCGCTGATCGAGAACATCATGCCCAGCGGCCCGCCCGACAAGGTGATCTGCACCGAGGTCGCGCCGGGCGCCGAAATGACGATGGTTCCGCTCAGGGGTTTACCCACGACGCCGGTCATCGGGTTCGCCGTGATGACGAGGCCGGACGCCGCAGTGTTCAAGGTGATGACGACCGTGTAAGTGCCGCTGCCCGACAGCCCGGTCTTGGTATCCGTGGCCGTGACCTTGACCGCATAACTGCCCGCCACCGGCTTGGCCCATGACACCAGGCCCGTGCCGGCGATGCTCATGCCGCTGGGCGCATTGCTCAAGGCATAGGTCACCGGGTTGCTTGCCGTCACCGTGGGCTGGAACGACAGCGCGGTGCCGGCCTTGCCGTTGATCGTGGCGGTCGCCACCACCGGCGGCAGCGGCGCGGCGATCGTCACGGTGTAGGTGCCGCTGCCGCTGAGGCCGGTCTTGGTATCGGTCGCCGTCACTTTCACGGCGTACGTTCCCGTCACTGGCGCGGCCCAGGTCACGACCCCGGCGGTGCCGATCGTCATTCCGGTGGGCGCGCCGGCCAACGCATACGTGAGCGCATTGGTCGCCGCGACCGACACCGTGAAGCTCAAAGCCGTGCCGACCTTGCCGCCGATGGCGGCCGAGGCGACGACCGGCGCCGTGGCGCTGCTGGTTCCCGTCAGCGCGGTCAGCAGCCCTGCGGTATTGGGCGTGCCCAAGCCGGTCGGGCGGTCGTATCCGATGCCGGCGGCGCAGGTCGCGCAACTGCCGTGCGCGCCCTGGGCGATGTCGGCGAACGCGCTCGCATAGGTGCCGGGCACGGTCGCGATCGCGCCATACAACACCACATGCGGCGCACCGAGCATCGCCTTGGCGGCCCGCACGCGCTGCGCATTCGCGACCGCGATCAGGCCGGCCCATTGCGGCGTCGACAAGCTCGTGCCGCCCGCGCTGATCCATGCAATCGTGGCACTGCCCGGCGCTTGCGTCGCCACATACTGGCCGGTGCTCGGATCGGCGTTGAAGGCCACGTCGGCGACCGCGCGGCGCGCCGCCGTTCCCATGCCGGGCACGGCGCTGGTCTGATAACCGGGCGTGGCCGTGTACGCGCTGGTGCCGCCGCCGGTGCCCGACCAGGTGACCTCGCTGCGCGCGCCCACGCCGCTGTAGCTCAGCGTGGTGCCGCCCACCGCCACCACATTGGACGAGACCGAAGGCCACGACACCGCAGCCCCCGAATCGCCGGTGGCGGCCAGATAGGTCATGTTGGCTGCGGTGAATGCCGCATTCACCGACGCCGTCCAACTGCCCTCGGGCGCGCCGAAACTCATCGACACGACGCCGGGCCCCATGGCGTTGGCGAGCTTGATGGCACCGACCAGGCTGTTGACCGAAGCATCGGGGGCTTCGATCAGGACGATGCGCGCGAGCGGCGCGGTCGCGTGCACCCATTGCACGTCCAACGCGATTTCCGTCGCCCAGCCGGCATCGTAGGCGGGCGCCGTGGCGGTCATGGCGCCGGCAGCCGTGCTGTAGACCACCGAGAATTCGCAGGTCGAGGTCGAGGCCGCCGCGAGCGGCAGCGTTGCGTTGGGGCTGATGGCCTTGGTGGTGCAGGTGGGCAGACCGAACTTCTGATTGAACGCGGCCAGTTCGGCGGCGGCATTCGGGTCATGCATGGCGTCGACGATGTAGACCGTCTGCCCGGCGCCCAATGGCGCGGCCTGGGCGGCGGTCAGGCTGGCCCCGATCGCGGGCAGCGCGGGCAAACCATAGGCGGCGCGGATCTGCGCCGGCGTATAGGTGGCCACCGCGCCGCTCGCCATGGGGATCGCACCGGGGTTCTCTTTGCTGGCGGCACCCGTGGCGCGCCCCGCCTCTTCCAGCCGTTGCGGCGTCAAGCGCCGCGATGACAGCCCTTGCAACGCCGGCGGAACGGCCTGCAGGTGCGGCACCTGGCGAGCCGTGGCGGTGTTGTCGGCCATGTCGGCATCGCTTGGCGCATCGAGCAACACCGGCGCCACATGAAAACTCGGCAACGCGACGAGCGCCGACGCCTCGTCGGGCACCTCGATCGCCTCAAGGGCGAAGGTCGTCGATGCGGTCGCGACGCCGGAAGCGTCCGACGCTTCGTCCGTGGTCGAACCGCCACCGCAAGCGGCGAGCATCAGCGCCGCGCAAACCGCCAGCGCGCGCCAGGAAAGTGGAATGGAAGGAAACATGGTGGCACCGCCGCGTTGCTGGTCTGACCCGGGCCTCGGAGATTCGAGGGGGCGGTGCGAATCTACGTGCTAGGCGACGGACTGACATCGATCCGGCGGCGCATTTCGTGCGATCCGACACGAAGCTTCGACGTCGCCGAGACCATCTTCCAGACCGTCTCGGCCGCGTGTCGGAAGCGCGCCTATACGGCAGGGGCTGCGCTGTCGCCGGGGCTTGCGCCATGACCGACCGAGACCGACAAAGGCGCGGTCTGATGTTCGATGAAGCGCCAGACGCCGTCTTCGCAACGCAGCCGGATCAGGCTGCCGAAATGCAATTGCTGGGTGGTCCAGCGTTGCGCCGGCCAGCGCAGCAAATAGCCGAGCGCGGCGCGCATCGGCCCGCCGTGGGTGACCACGATCAGGGACGGCGCGGCGCGCGTCCAATCATCGAGCGCCGCATGCACGCGAGCGCACAAATCGCCGACCGACTCGCCGCCGGGCGGACGAAAGCCCAGGGTATCGGCCGCCCACAAGGCGATCGCCTCATGATCGAGGGCGTCGTAACGGCGCATTTCCCAGGCGCCGAAATGCATTTCGGCGAAGCGCGCATCGATGCACGGCGCGGGCGCCTCGCGGCGCGCCACCAGCGCTTGCGCGAGCACCGTGCACCGCCGCGCCGGGCTGCTCACCACCACCGCTTGCGGATCGATCCGCGCGTACGCCCAATCGACGAGTTGGCGCAGGTCGCCGCGCGGCGCGACATCGGTGCGGCCATAACACACGCCTTGCGCAACCTCGACCGGCCCATGGCGCAACAACACGAGTTCGCGCACGCTCATCGCCAACTCGCGCTCAAGGATAGATAGACCGCGACTTCGGCGAGTTGTTGGGTCGCCCCCAGGCAATCGCCGGTATAGCCGCCCAGGCGCTGGGCGAACCAGCGTCGCGCGGCCTCGGCGCAGGCCAGCGCCGCGACGACCGCCGCACCCAACGCCGCGGCGCTGAACACGTCGTGCCAAAAGACCAGCGCGAGCGTGAGCGCGATCGTCGACACCGTGACCGCCAACTCGGCCGCGCGCGGCGCTTGCGCGACCGGCTTGGCGCGCGAAGCCGCATCGGGCCGCACATGCGGCAAACCGCGCATGACATGGACCGCCGCCGCGCGCGCCAGCACATGCGCGCACACCAGCGCCGCGGCGGCACGTCCCCAGCCTGCGTCCGCGAGCGCGCACAAGACCGCGAACTTGAGCAACAACACCAGGACCAGCGCCAGCGCGCCGAAACTGCCGATGCGCGAATCGCGCATGATCTCGAGCACCCGGTCGGGCGTATACCCGCCGCCGAATCCATCGGCGCTGTCGGCGAGGCCGTCTTCATGGAACGCGCCGGTCAAGAGCACCGAGGCCAGCATCGACAATGCGACCGCGACCGGTACCGCCCACCAATGCAACGCGAGCCAGAGCACCCCGGCGCAGACCGCACCGACGAGCGCGCCGACCAGCGCGAAGTAGCGCGCCGCGCGGTCGAGTTCCTCGACCGACCAACCGACCCAGGCCGGGATGGGCAGGCGCGTGAAATAACCGAGCGCCACCAGAAAGCGGCGTAATTCACGCGCCGATCGGCCGATCAGCCCACCCGCCGGTGCCGGCCCGCGCTCACGCATCGGCGCCCCCCTTGGCCGCCGAGGCCGTGCTCACGCCCGCGTCGGCGAAGCCGGCCATCTCGTGATACAGCGCGAGCGCACTGTGCACCACGCCGAACGCGAGCGCCGAGCCGCTGCCTTCGCCCAGGCACAGGCCGATGTCGAACAAAGGCTCGGCGCGCAGGTGCGCCAATTGCGCGGCATGCCCAGGTTCGCGCGAACGGTGGGCGAACACGCAGGCGCGCAGCACTTCGGGCGCCAGGGCATGGGCGATCAGCAGCGCTGCGGTGGCGATGAAGCCATCGACCACGATCAGCATGCGCGCGCGCGCCGCCCCCAGGTAGGCGCCGGCCATCATCGCGATTTCGAAGCCGCCGAATTCGGCCAGCAGTTCCAAAGGCGCGAGGCCGCGCGGATCGCGCCGGCGCGTCGCGCGCACCAGCAATTCGCGTTTGCGCGCGAGGCCCGCATCGTCGAGCCCGGTACCGCGGCCGACCGTGCGATCGAGCGTGATCGCGCAAAGGCCCGCCGTGATCAAACTCGCCGATGCGGTGTTGCCGATGCCCATTTCGCCCAGCCCGATCGCGTTGCAGCCGGCCTGGGCCCAGGCTTGCGCCAGCGCTTCGCCGCGCGCCAACGCGTCGAGGCATTGCGGCGGGCTCATCGCGGGCAGGTCGAGATAGTTCCGGGTGCCGGCGTCGATGCGCGCGTCGATGAATTCGATCGGCCGATCGGAGGCGAACACGGCCGGCCGCTCGATCGGATGCGCGACGCCCGCATCGACGATGCACAGCGCCAGCCCGTACTGGCGCGCCAGCACATTGATCGCCGCGCCGCCGCGCAGGAAGTTCGCGACCATCTGTGCCGTGACTTCCTGCGGATAGGCCGATACGCCCGCCCGCGCCGCGCCATGATCGCCGGCGAACACGGCGATGCGCGGCGCTTGCAGCTGCGGCGCGGCGCTGCCTTGCAACAGCCCGATCTGCAACGCGAGCGCTTCGAGCCGGCCCAGGCTGCCACGCGGTTTGGTGCGGCTGTCGAGCCGGGACTGCAAACGCGCGGCAAGGTCGGCATCGTCGAAGCCAGCCAACGCGGTGGCCAGATCGGGCGGGCGCCAATCGGAAGAATGCGTGGCGGCGGTTTGCATGCGAACGCCATCGCGCATGCGTGCCCCGTCGTGCGGGGGTGTTTCATCGATCATGCGTGCTCCATCGCTTTGAGCGGCGTGGCAAAGCCCGCCACCACCAGACTGACGCGTTCACAGACTTCGCCCAGGCCTTGATGCAGGCGGCCGGCTTCGTCGCGGAAACGGCGCCCGAGCGCGTGCTCGGGCACCACGCCCCAACCGACTTCATTGCTGACCAACAGCAGATCGCCGCGCCGGGCTCGCACGGCCGCGAGCAAGGCATCGGCGCGCGTGTTGACGGTATCCGGCTGCGCGCACAGACAGTTCGACAACCACAGGCTCAGGCAATCGACGAGAACCACCGCGTCGGCCGGCGCGGCGACGATCGCCTCGGGCAGCGCGATCGGCGCCTCGACGACCCGCCAGGCCGGTGGCCGGTCGGCCTGGTGGCGCGCGATGCGCTCGGCCATTTCGGCATCGAGCGCTTGCGCGGTCACCAGACACAGCACCGGCGCGCGCTTGGCCATCGACAAGGCCAGGGCGCGCGTTTGCGCATGCCGGCTCTTGCCGGAGCGCGCGCCGCCGAGGATCAGCTCACGCATCGGCCCGGGCCCGGCCGTGCACCGCGCCGATGGCGCCATGGATCAGCGCCGCCACCGCGACCCAGAACGCGGTGGTCCCCAGGGTGTGCGGGAAATAGGTCGCGAATTGCCGCGCGTATTCGTTCAGATGCAGATCGGTGTAGCGGCCCGAGAACAGATAGAAGCTGCCGCCCGAGAACAGCTCGCCGGCCAGGGCGCCGACGCCGACCGCGAGCGCGAGCGGCGCGAGCGTGGTCCAGGCGTCGCGGTGCCGCCGCGCATACCAGCGTCCGGCCGCCCACAAGGCGCCGTAGGCCGGCAGCAGCCAGACATAGGCCGGCGTGAAGCAATAGCTGCTCACCTGCAAGAGATAGATGGCCTGTAGGTCGAGCGCGAAGGCAAGTGCGAAGAAGGCCGCGAACGCCCAGCGCGGCAGGTACACGCCGGCCAGGAAGAACACCGCCCACGAAGCCGGCGGCAAGACATGCAGCGCCGGCAGGTGGGCGCCGCGCGTGGCGACCATGAGCGCGGCCAACGCGGTGCCGATCCACCATTGCGTACGGGCTTGAAGTACAGGCATGACGACTCTCCTTGTTGAATGAACGACGGTGCTCAGCGCGCGGGCGGGCTGTAGCGCAGGGTGAGCAAGACGCTGCGGCCGTCTTGCGGGAACAGGTAGGCGCTTTGGTAGCCCTTGTCGGCCGCATTGGCGACGCGCAAGGCGAGCGTCCAGTCGCGCGCGAAGGCGAACTGGGCGCGCAGATCGAGCGTCGCGTAACCGCCCATGCGCACCGCATTGGCCAGGTCGTCGTACCGATGCGATTGCGCATTGAGGCTCGCGCCGAACGACCAGTCGCCAAGGCGCTGGTCGAGGTCGATGCGCGCGCTTTGCTTGGCGCGGCGCGGCAGTTGCTTGCCCTGGTAGGCGCCGGCGCTGCGGTTCTCGGGATCGAGCGCGGTCAGCGCGAGCGCGAGCGAAGTGGCGCCCCCTGGTGTGTTCCATTGCGCGCCCCAATTCGCTTCCAGCCCGCGGATGCGCGCGCGGTCGATGTTGGCCGGCACATACGACGCGTCGTACCCGATCAGATCGTCGATGCGATTCTGGAACGCCGCGACCGACCAATGACTGCTCGCGAATTCGCCGCGCAAACCGGCTTCGACGCTGGTCGAGGTTTCGGGGTCGAGATCGGGGTTGCCGAACCCTGGGTAATACAACTCGTTGAAGGTCGGCGCCTTGAAGCCGGTGCCGGCATTGGCGTAGGCGCGCAAGCGCTCGCCGAGCGCGGTGCTCCAGCCCGCGCTGCCGGTGGTATGGCGACCGAATTGTTCGTCGTCATCGCCGCGCAAGGCGAATTGCAGCGCCTGCGCGCCGAGCGTGAGTTGCAGTTCGGCGAACACACCAGTGTCGGTGCGCGCGTTGCGTTCGTACACCGTGTCGGAATCGACTTCGTCCTTGGTATGGTCCACGCCCAGGCTCAACACGCCGCCGTCCAGACGCAGATCGGCCTGCACCGAGGCGCTGGTGCGCGTGGTGTCGAAATGCGCACCCGGCGCGCCTTCCCACAGGTTGGCTTGTTGGTCGGTGCTGCGGCCGAGCGCGGCGCGCAAACTCGCCATGCTGTTCAAAGGCGTGTTGAGGTTCAAGCCATAGACCGATTGCACGAAATCGGTCGCGTTGCCGGCGTAGGCCGAGCCGTCGTAATAAGTGCGGCCTTCGGTGCGCAGGGCTTGCGCATCGAGGGTGGCGCCGCCGTCGAAACGCCAGCCGCCGCGCACTTGGCCGCTGGTGTTGCGGTAGCCGTCGCGGTCGGGTTCTTCGACATAACAGCCCGCATAAGTCGGCGTGGTCTGGCCCAAACAGGTGTTGAAGCCGTCGGTACTGCGATGGCTCACGCCCGCATCGAACCAGCCCGCGCCAACGCCGCCACCGATGCCGGCACTTGCGCCGCGCGTGTTCTGGCTGCCCGCGCTCACGCTGGCGCGCGGCAGCACGCCCGCGCGCGCACCGCCGCGCGTGAAGATCTGCACCACGCCGCCGACCGCATCGGCACCGTACAAGCCCGAGCGCGGCCCGCGCACGATCTCGATGTGGTCGATCAATTCGATGGGCAGGTCTTGCCAGGCCGCGCCGCCCGCGGTGGCCGAACCGATGCGCACGCCATCGACGAGCACCAGCACATGGTCGCTGTCGGTGCCGCGCAAGAACACCGAGGTGGCTTTGCCGGCGCCGCCGTTGCTCGCGATGTCGAGGCCGGCCACGCCGCGCAACAACTCGGGCACGGAGGTCGATTGCAAGCGGTCGATGTCGTCGCGCGTGATGACGGTGACCGAGGCCGGCAGCGTCTGCGCCTCGGCCGGCGTGCGGGTCGCGGTCACGAAGACCGGCGCCAGATCGGTGGCCAGGGTTTGCGCGTGAATGGAAGAAACAGCGAACGGCGTCGCGAACGCGAGCGCCCAAGGTTGCCAATGCATGAAGAACCACTCCCTCTTGGTCGCGCTCACCCGCGCGACATCAGCGTTGCCATCCGGCACACGAAGGGAGAAAGAAAGGCGTGCGGCCAACCGGACGCGCCGATGGCCAGACGCCACGCCCACCGCGTTGCCGGTCTCGTGCAGCAGGCCGGTCTCCGGACTCGCGAGCGGCGCAAACACATGGTTTGCACCCGGAGCGGCGCCTTCCCGGGTTCGATGAACCCAGTGGCATGAGGCCGCGCCAAAACTCGCTTACCGTTGCGGGGGCAGTGCCGGGATTGCACGCAACCGAAGGCTGCGGCGCACCGGCTTCCCGTTTCATCCCGGCAGGCAGAGCGCCTGCCGGAACACCTGAAGCGGGGGCGATCCTAACATGTGGCCCCCGGCGCCGACACACCCCGTAACAGGCCGCTCCTGCCTGGCGGACGCTGTGCAATCATCCGCCTACGCCCCAAGTACCAACACCTCAGGAGCCCGCATGGCCGCCCCCTTTGCGCAACGCCGATCGCTGCTCGCCGCCGCCGGTGGCGCCGTCTGTACCAGTCTGTTCTGGCCGTTGCGCGCGCGTGCCGGCGCGCTCGATGCGATCAGCCGCACGGATGCGACCGCCGCCTTGCGCGCCACGCTCGACAAAGGCTCGATCGCCGCGGTCGACAAGCTCGGCGTGGTCGGCGGCTTTTTGAACAACCCCAAGGTGAAGATTCCGCTGCCGCCCGCGATCGCGAAGATCGAACGCGCGCTGCGCTTCGCCGGCCTGCAAGACCAGGCCGACCAGCTCGTGCAATCGATGAACACCGCGGCCGAACAAGCGGTGCCGATGGCCAAGCCTTTGCTCGCCAACGCGGTGAAGTCGATGACGGTGAGCGATGCGAAGAAGATCCTGACCGGCGGCGATACCTCGGTGACCGACTATTTCAAGACCAAGACCGCACAGCCGTTGACGACCAAGTTCCTGCCCGCGGTGAAGACCCAGACCGACAAGGTGGACCTTGCGCGCCAGTACAACAGCCTGATCGGCAAGGTCGGCGAACTGGGCCTGGCCAAGAACGCCGACCCCAACATCGAAAGCTATGTGACGCGCAAGGCGCTCGACGGTCTGTACACCATGATCGGCGATGAGGAACGCGCGATCCGCGCCAATCCGATCGAATACGGCAGCGCGGTCATCAGCAAGGTATTCGGCGCGCTGAAATGATGGGTGCGCCTTTGCGCGACGGCGCGTCGCAGTCCGCGACGCCGGCGGCACATGCCTGCCGGCCCGGCTGCGGCGCGTGCTGCATCGCGCCCTCGATCACCAGTACGATTCCCGGCATGCCGCAAGGCAAGCCCGCAGGGGTGGCCTGTGTGCAGCTCGACGCGCAACTTCAATGCAAGGTGTTCGGCCGGCCCGATCGGCCCGCGTGTTGTGCCGGGCTGCAACCCTCGGCCGAGATGTGCGGCGACGATCGCGCGCATGCGCTGCGTTGGCTCGCGGCGCTGGAACACGCCACGCGCCCCGACTGAAGGAGCGGCAGCCGCGCAAGGGAGGAGGCGCGCGGCGCCGCGAATTCGGGTCGCCGGAACCGGCGGCCCGAAGGACAGCTCAGGCGATGAGCCTCAGGCCGACCAGCCGAGGTTGTCGTGCGGTGCACGCCCGCGCAGGCGTTGCGCGAGTTGCTGGACCCAATGGCCGAAACGGCGCGCCGTCACCACCGGCACCGGCGCCGGCGATTCGACGACCACGCGCGCGAGCGACATGGCTTCGACGACGACCCGGCCGCCTTGCTTGACCTGATAGGTCTCGCCCACATGCAGGACGTGGTCGCCGGTTTCGTGTTCTTCGGTGATCCAGACCAGCCCGAGGGCGACACGGATCACGACGCCGCGTGCGGCTTCCAGAGGCACCGCGGTACGCGGCGCGAGTTCGAGGTTGAAACGATCGGTTGTGGTACGCATGGTTGTACTCCTTATACATGCAAGGCATTCATGCGACGCATGCACCATATGCATGCACTCGACTTCCTTGCTGTCGGCTTATTGCCTGGATCGCATTCAACCACCGTGGGCATGCCTCGACAAACGGTGAATTCGCGCATAATGCATGCGCTATTTGCATGCATGTGAAAAACCGCACGGAGACCGCATGGCCCGCCAATCCCGACGCCCGATCGGCCTCGCGCAATTGCGCGGCTTCGAGGCCGCCGCCCGTCATTTGAGCTTCACGCTCGCCGCCGAAGAACTGCACCTGACGCAATCGTCGATCTCGCGCCAAGTCCAGAGCCTGGAAGAAGAAATCGGCAAGCCCTTGTTCGTGCGCCGCACGCGCGAACTGGGACTCACCTCCGCCGGCCAGACCTTGTACCGCGTGGTGCGCACCGCCATCGGCGACATCGACCGCACCGTGGGCGAATTGCGCGGTACCGCGCAGCGCAAGCGCGTCACGCTCACCACCTGGCCGTCGTTCGCCTCGCTCTGGCTGGTGCCGCGCCTGGCCGCGTTTGCGCGCGTGCAGCCCGACATCGACATCCGCATCGAATCGACCGACGCGATGCTCGACCTCGAAGACGAAGGCATCGACTTCGCCGTGCGCTATTGCCGCGACGAATCGGCCCCGCACAACGCGACCGTGCTGATGGACGAAGAGATCACGCCCGCGATGAGCCCGTCCTTGCTCGAACGGCTCGGGCCACTCTCGGGCCCCGAAGACATTGCGCGCGCGACCCTGCTGGTGCTCGAAGACGGATTGCAAAGCGCGATCGAAAACAGTTGGGAGCGCTGGTTGACCCTGGCCGGCGTGCCCAACCTGCAACCGGCCGGGCGTTTGTTGTTCAACTACATCGATCAATCGATGCAAGCCGCGGCGCGCGGCCAGGGCGTGGTGCTTGCGCGCACGCCCTTCCTGCGCGACTTCGCCGAACGCGGCGAACTCCTCGCCCCGTTCGCGCTGCGCATGCCTTCGCGCTATCGCTACTTTTTGGTGGAGAACCCCGCAACCGAAACCACGCCGCATGCGCGCGCGTTTCGGGATTGGTTGATCGGGCAGACGCAAAGGCCGAATGCGGCGGGGTGAGGGGTGGGTGCAGGCCGAATTGGCAGCGCATTTAATACAGCACATAAGTGTCAGCCAAGCAGCGCAAAGCCAGCAAATACGCGGCTTGCCGGACGTGAGCGTGGGATGGTTAATGGCTTGCTGGGGGATTAATCTGCGGGTTTGATAGATAAATCACGTTAGGCGGCACATGACCTATTCGCTCCTTCAACCACCTCGCCCCATATCTGCGCTCGGCTGCTGGGAGCCGGAGCTTCCCGCATTCACGCATGTTGTCGGCTACTCGGGCCTCGGTCACTTCTTCCTGTACAACGCTGAGAGCGGCGAATACGCCGTCCTCCATCCCTTCCGGCAGGCCTACAAGAATTACGGCAAGTTTGATTCGGTCGCCGCGTTCGAAGCAGCAGTCCTCAAAGACCCCGGTTTCTCGGCCTACGGTCTTAAGCCCGAACACCAAGCCGCCATTCGCAAGCGCTTGGGACCATTGGCAGCCGAAGAAGTCTACATCCCCAACCCCTATCCTTTCTTGGGTGGCCGTGAAGAGCCAGAGACTTACACCAAGGGCAATGTTTGGGTCTTCGCTGAGTTAGTAGGAATGAGTCATGACTTCGGCTCTGCCGCCTAACCACTCCGTCAACCGGACGCCCTGCCAGCTACGCTGGCAGGTTCCCTCCGCGCTGCGCGCTCCGGTCGCCGGTTACGTCGAACGTTAGCCAAAGGAGAGGTAAGTGTCGTTGAAAGTGGGAGACTGGGTGAGGAGCTACAGCGCAGGAGTATGGC
>JADHEF010000588.1_pt1 | contig 35059 bp, 34 predicted proteins | sample 8952391 | NCBI WGS metagenome assembly JADHEF01 (sample SAMN16124439, study PRJNA663245) | bioreactor sludge metagenome | isolation source: sludge (nitrite) | place: India:Bengaluru | collected 2019-02-28 | reverse complement strand
GGTAGTGTGGGATTACCCATGTGAGAGTAAGTCATCGCCAGCTCATTATTCCAAAATCCCCCTCCGCTAAGGCAGAGGGGGATTTTTTTGTGCGTGGAATTTTAGATAAGATATTTAACATATCTATATCTCAAAGTTGATCAGATTCTTCTGAGACAGAGAATTCCTGTTAATTTGTTTGACCTATTGGGATCTCTGTAAAACTAGCGCTATAAGAGTTTACAAGCTGATCTTGTAAATTTTGGCACATAAAAAACCAGCGAATCGCTGGTTTTTTATGGCAGGGTATTTTTACCGAACACGCATATCACGACTGTAGTTAATATTTTCTAAATATGCTTTCATAGCAGAAATTTCAATAGGTATTATTTAATAACTACTAATTATCAAAGCTTTACATCAAATAGCCTAAGCATTATTAATTTAATTAGCTTAAATCAGTAATTATAGAGAGTCTTTCAGCATTTTTTTATGCTGTTTTACTTGTTTGGCATAACGTTTACCTTGTTTACGCATTTTACGATTATTCTCATAACCTGACGGACCTACATTATAATAGGCAAGCGCTTTCTTCCAGTCACCGGATGATTGATTATATTTAGAAAGAATATATGTACCACATTGGATATTACTGCTTTCATTGTATAAATCACCTGGACAAGTTTGTTGCCAATATCTCGGAATCACTTGCATCAAGCCTACCGCACCTGCTGGCGAAGTTGCCTGGCTACGATAAGTAGATTCCTGACGGATCACAGCCGCCACTAGAAGCGGATCTACACCCTGATTTTGTGCATGTTGAACAATTAAAGGTGAAACACGATTAGCTGTACTGGATGGGGTGGAATAAGCAGTTTGAATGCCTTTAGATAGTTTAGCTGCGCGCTTTTCTACCGGCCCTCCGCCCAAGGATGAGCAACCCACAAAAAGAAAAGTGCTCAATAAAATAGAAGAAAATTTAAAAGAATGAGAATTAAATAGTGAACGTTTAGATTTAATTAGATTGAATAAATGAGAAAAAAACAAACTGTGAATTCCATGCCTGAATAAACGTATTTCGATGTTAGGCAGCCTATATACAAGAGTCAAGCTTGCTGCTGATGAAAGCACTTTATTAATGTACAAATTTTATCTATTTACTAAAAAACCTCTAAGTTGAAAGGGTTTTCAGCATCCAGATTTCACAGGCTTCACTATGTCCGGTATTGCCTTCAGGCTGATCAAGATGCTGAAAACCTAATTTTTCATAGAGTTTCACCGCTTGCCAAAGCGCTTTAGTTGTTTCTAGATAGACTGACTTAATTTGATGAGTCTGTGCAAATTCAAAGGATAATTCTAAAATTTTCTTGGCAAAACCCTGCTTACGAATTTCAGGTAAAAAGTACATTTTCTGAATTTCTAAAATAGTTGCATCACCTTTTAATGGCGCAATTCCACCACCCCCGTAAATTTTATTTTGTTGATCCACAACAACCCAGTAAGCTGATTTTGGTTGCTGATAAACTTGATATAGCTCATCTAGAATAGAATCACCTACGGCAAAACCAGATTCTGCTGCCAGTCCAAATTCTTGGGAAACACGACGAATAATGTTTGCAATTTGGGCATTATCTTCAGGCTGAATAGGACGAATAGAGTACATATAGAACTGATTTTATTTTGAAAAAACGATGAATTTTTATAACCTTAAATCCTTAAAAAATCCATCGTTTAATTAACTCAGGTAAGTTTAATTCGCTATTTAATGAGCAATCACTATTTTAATTCGCTCGATGATTTTTCTAGTTCCCGACGGGCAATAATCAGTTGCTGAATTTGCTGGGTGCCTTCAAAAATATCCAGAATCTTGGAATCACGCGCCCATTTTTCTAAAAGTTCAGTTTCGTTATAACCAGTGGCTGCCGCAAGTTCGACACATTTTAAGGTAATTTCATTACCGATCCGACCGGCCTTGGCTTTGGCAATAGATGCTTCACGTGAATTTGGTTTGTGATTATCGGCCATCCAGGCGGCTTTCAGCATCAGCAAGCGTGATGCTTCCCATTCAGCTTCCATACGATAGATTTGTGCTGCGATATTAGAGCTTTGTAAATACGGTGTGGCATAAGTAGAGTCCAGTTGATCCTTAAAAATCTCCTTGATGCGTTCCAGCGAGGCTTTCGCACAACCAATCGCCATGGCTGCAACCAGCGGGCGAGTATTATCAAAGGTTTCCATTACGCCAGCAAAGCCTTTAGCAACATCGATTTCTGCATGACCGAGCAAGTTTGCTGCAGGTACTCGACAGTTGATAAAGCTAATCGTGGCAGTATCGGATGATTTAATCCCTAATTTATGTTCCAGTCGTTCAACCTTCATTCCTGGAGTACCTTTGGTCACCACAAATGATTTAATTGCCGATCGTCCCAGTTTTTTATCCAAAGTTGCCCAAACGACCACTGCATCAGCACGCTCTCCGGAGGTTACAAAAATCTTCTCACCATTCAGAATATAATCATCACCATCTTTGGTTGCAGTGGTACGAATTGCAGCGGAATCTGAACCGCAACCTGACTCGGTAATCGCCATGGCGGCCCAAGTTTCATGAAAACGGTGCAATTGCTCCTCATTGGCAACAGCTGCAATGGCTGAATTTCCTAATCCTTGGCGTGGCATCGAGAGTAATAAGCCAGTATCGCCATAACACATTTCAATAATGCTTAGGGCGGTAGACATATTGATACCATTTTTATTAGTCGTATCTGCATCGCCACATTTATTGACTGCTGCACCAGCATTCATGCCTTCACTACCTTGGTTCATGCCATCCACGACTGAAGCGAGCATGTCTAGCTCTATCGGATAAGCATGTTCAGCCTTGTCGTATTTACGTGAAATAGGACGCAAAACATTGAGGGCAACTTCATGTGCTTGATCAATTAAAAGCTTAAATTTTTTTGGAGTTTGTAGATTCATCATTGTTCTTCTTTATGTTCTGATCAGGTATGCAAGCCAGAATGGAGAATGGCAGTGGCTCTCAGGTCTCTATACCAGCGTTCTACCGGATGTTCTTTGGTAAAGCCATGACCACCTAAAATCTGTACACCATCGGTGCCTATTTTCATGGATTTTTCTGCGCAGAGCAGACGCGCTATATAAGCCTCACGATGGAAAGCTTGACCGGATTCAGCCAGACTGGCGGCATTCAAGATCAACATTTGCATCGCATCAATTTCAATGGCCATATCGGCAATCATAAAGGCGACACTCTGACGATGGGAAATCGGTTCACCAAAAGCGATACGTTCATTGGCATATTGCACACAGTATTTTTTGACTGCTTCACAGGTGCCCACCGCCATCGCACACCACATCAAATTGCCCAAATCTACGAATGCACGATAATCAAAATCTTCATCACCCAGACGATATGCCGGAGTGTTTTCAAATTTTAGCGTGACTGTTTCAGTGGCCTTTAAACCCATAGCCGGCGATTTTTTCGCAGTGATGGTACTGTCGCGTTGCACCACAAAGACCTCAGCTCTGCCATCCAGATCAGCACTGACCAGATACAGATCGGCACTTTCTCCCAAGAGCACTAAGGTCTTTTCACCCAGAATTAGATAATGTCCCTGATGTGCAACAGCCTTGGTTTTAAGTTGCTCCGGGTTAAACGCTGCTGTTTTTTCCTGTACTGCAAAGGTGGCCTTTAACTCAGGATTCTCTGCGAAAGCGCCCAGATATTCTGCCTGAATCTGCTCTGAGCCCCAGCGGGTAATGGCGTTAATGACACTAAAAGTCGAAAGTAAGCCAGCCGTCAGACTGAAATCACCCTGAGCTAAATGTTGAGCGATTAAAATATTACTGACGATATTCTGTTCTGATGCAACGCCCCCCAATGCTTCAGGCAGGGCATAGAAATTCAAACCTAAATCAGTGCTATATTGCCAGAGTTCATGGGGAAATAATTCATGCTGATCTGCATTATGCGCTAAGGGATAAAGCACTTCTTGGGCAAATTGCTGCATGGCATTACAGGTCATTTGCTGTTCTTCAGTCAGATTCAGATCAAATAAGGATTTGGACTGATGGGGCAAACGCTGTTTTTCAATCTTCTGGCCAGATTTTAGGATTTTCTGGATTTGACTCAGTGTTTTAAATCCTGCTTTTGAACTTTGATAAAGTGATTTTTCTACAAATTTACGCAGTTTTAATTGATCTAATACTTCGCTACCCGCGATTTTTGTCAGTAGGGACAAGCCAAATCCTTGGGCTTTATTCACCATATTATTCATTCTGATTATCCTAAAGGTGTTGTCACGTTATTTTTTAATACTGACATGCACTCAGAGATAAAACCATGTCATCCCTGACATGAATGATTGACAATTTTTAGGTTTTTTGGATTGAAGAAAGGGATGAATAAATCAATGAAAATTAAAAGAAAGATAAAAATATAAAAAATCAAATATGTCTAGAAATTGACCCGAATGACAAAATCATCCGGGTCTTTTTGATGCAGGTTTTATTTTAAGAGAGATGATGTTTAATCATGGCACGCACATTGGTTTTGGCATCAATCACGGTCATAAAAGTATAGGCACCGATAAATTTACGACTAATAAACATAAATTCTTTAGGTGGAACACTGAAATAACGTGAAGCCATTGATCTCGACGCCTGTTGCATCACACGGCTATGCAGCTGGCTTTTTTTCCAGTCATAACGGTTATGTTCATCCATGATGCCAGCTGGCAATTCTTGATTATTTAGCGGTGAACTAAACGCTTCGGTGGCCAGTAAAAAGACTTTGGCCATATCCGGTTTGATGCTTTGTGGAATCGAATCAAAAAATTCATAACCAGTCATCGCTTTGACCATCATATCCGAGTCATGATGATAGCCTGCTTGAATCAGATTACGTGCAACACTCAGCAGATGCTGGTCAAACTGACGGATCGCGCCAAAGTCGAGCAGAATGATCTTGTCGTGCACATCTGCGCCATTGCCGAGACGAACCAGATAATTACCAAAGTTCGGATCGGTTTGCATCTCGCCCCATTCGAAGATTTCACGCACTGCAATTTCTAGAGAGGCTTCACCTAGCTGGTTGCGGCGTTCTTGGGGTAAGGACAACATCACTGGGCTGTTGATCGGCACACCGCGTTCAAAAGTCATGCACAGCACACGATCTGAGCAATATTCATTAATAATGGTTGGGACGATATAGCGAGGATCATCTTTTAAACGGGCAGCAAAACGACGCGTGGTATCTGCTTCAATCTGATAATTTACTTCACGATGCATCATTTCACGGACTTCATCGAACCATTGGTCGAATTCGCGAGTCTGTGGCACGATGCGGGTCAATTTCAGCATGTTTTTAAATAGGCTCATATCCGAATCAATGGCTTCTGCCACACCCGGATACTGAATTTTTAACACCAGTTCCATGCCGTCAGATTTTCGGGTAGCGCGATGTACCTGTGCCAAAGAAGCTGTGCCCAAAGGTTCATGATCAATGGTGAGATCGTCGAGTTTAGAGCCGAGTTGTTGCTGTAACTGGGTCTTGATGGCTGGCCATGCCAATGCTACCGTCTGATTGTTCAGAGTATTGAGGGCCTGAGTGACTTCTTCTGGCAGAAAATGCTCACCGTATAGCGCCATCATCTGGCCAATTTTAACGATAGACCCTTTCAGCTTGCCAATTTCTGCTACCAGATAATCGGCCTGTTCTTTCATGGCTTTTTTACGTTTTTTTTCTTTTTCTTCTTCGCTTGAGAACATGGAGCTTGCACTAGAAGCCGCCCAACGCGTGCCTGCCAGCAAGGATGCCTTTGCGATCGATAAGCGTCGATCCATAGAGGAGGTTTTCAGTTGTTTAAGCTTATCGTTCTGATCTGACATGTAAACTCGATCCTTTCATCATCAGCATGAAGCAGAATAAATCATTGTAAGGGATAGTAGCGTTTCTGCACGTATTAAAAAAGTTTAAGCCGCTGAATTCGCTGAATTCATAGTAAAAGCTAGGCAAGCTTTCATTTATTCACCAACTTGTATCAGTTTAGACAGGGCATTATGCCATTTGAAATTGGATTTTTAATTCGGATCGTTGTTGTAACTGTTGTTTATTTGTTTGAATATGTTGATGAATCAGGCGCTGTACGCTGTCATGCATGAAGCCCAAAGCATAGCCTTTTACAATCACAATACTTGGCAAGCCAAAAAACAGATATTTAGCATCGTCCAATGTCGCATCGGTAAATACGCCATGTTGCATTAAGGTCGACTGCAAAAATACCTTTTCTTGCTGCACCTGACTGGAGGCTTTATCATTCCAGTAATTCTGGCGCATCGCCATAAGATTATTGTACTTATAGCTCATAGATCTGGGCTCATTTGAAGATTGAATGCGGATTATATGTGGGTCATGTGCCAATTTTCAATTGTGCAATTGTTTAGTCTTTCATTCCGAGAAAGGCATAGGATTTTTGTCTGGACTGCGTTAATATCAGTGGATAATTTAAACAATATTGATTGTTAAACATTTATTGGGATTGTACCGGTTTCGGTCAAGGGGAAGTTATGCGTCTTGCATGGTTTTTAGTTGCAATTTTTGTGGGTACTGCGGTTCAGACACAGGCTGCTGTTGGGTATTCCAAGGAATATACACAGTGCATGAATTTTAGTTATGGTAATACACCCAAATCGGAAAAATGCCTGGAAAAAGAGTTAAAAGTTCACAATAAACGTCTGAAGAAAAACTATAAAACTTATCTTAAATTGAATCCGAATCAAACCGCCGCCATTCGCAGTCAGCATGTATTGTGGGAGCGTAAACTGGCCCAGCAATGTAATTTTAGAATGTCAGGAAAATATGCCAAACAGCAACAAGGGCAATGTATGCTGGCTTTGATTATGGATCAGGCCAATCTTTATCAATCCCGTTCTTATGCGTCCGGTTTTCGATAAGTCGTCATACCATTAACATGGATATTTAACAAAAACACCTCTGAATAAAGTAAACATTTATCTGCATAATCGCTCACAAAAACAGGAGTTTTATAATTTTTGTGAGCGTAGAGAATTCGTGTTTTTCATGCTTTTAGCATTATAAAAGCAGGCAAAACAAGGTATCATAAGGCGTTTAAAAAAATGACCTTGGAGACGCCTTAAGTGGATCGACCGACTATTAGCCCTGAACATATGCAGGAAGCCGCTGAAAATTTAACCACTATTCGTGATTTTATTCGTTTTGGTGTGACAGCATTACGTCAATACGATGCACATTTGGGCCAAGGCACAGAAGATTATTTTGCTGAAAGTTCAGCGTTAGTGTTGCAAACCCTGTCACTAGAATGGAAAGCGGACGCTGAAATTTTAGATGCCAAATTATTACCAAGTGAAAAAGCCGAATTTTTAAGTCTGCTGGAACGCCGTATTAATGAAAAAGTACCAACTTCATATTTATTGAACCTGGCTTACTTCGACGGTAAACCTTATTACGTTGATGAGCGCGTGCTAATCCCTCGTTCACCGATTGCTGAACTGATTCAGAACCGTTTTGCCCCGTATTTCCTGGGCGAACATGGTCAAATGGGTGAGGCAGTCAACAACTTGCCGGAAAACCCGAATCCAAAGACGCCTCAACGTATTCTAGATATGTGTACCGGTTCAGGCTGTATCGCGATTGCCTTGGCTTATGCTTTCCCTGAAGCGGAAGTGGATGCGACTGATATTTCCAAAGAAGCCTTAGAAGTTGCGCAAATCAATACTGAGCATCATGACAAGCAATATCAGATCGCATTGCTTGAATCGGATTTGTTCGAAAAAATTCCAGCCGAAAATCAATACGATTTAATCGTATCTAATCCGCCGTATGTCGATGCGGAAGATATGGCTGATTTGCCTGAGGAATTCCATCATGAGCCTGAGCTTGCGCTTGCTGCAGGTCAGGATGGTCTGGATCTGGTACGTAAAATGCTGGCTCAAGCTGCAGATTATCTGACTGAGAATGGCCTGATCGTGATCGAAGTGGGTAACTCAGAATGGGCAATGCGCCAAAACTTCAATTCGGTTGATTTCTACTGGTTGCAATTCCAGAAAGGTGGTACGGGTATCTTTGCATTGACTGCAGAACAATGCCGTACCTACCGTGATTTATTTATTCAGTCTATTGCATAAGGAGTCGTTTGACATGGCAGGTAATAGTATAGGGCAACTGTTCCGTGTAACGACTTGTGGTGAATCTCATGGTGTTGGCCTGATGGCCATCATCGATGGGGTTCCACCCGGCATTGAGCTGACTGAAGCTGATTTGCAAAAGGATCTGGACCGCCGTAAGCCGGGTACATCGAAATTTGCAACCCAGCGTAAAGAACCAGATGAAGTAGAAATTATTTCCGGTGTGTTTGAGGGTAAAACCACCGGTACTTCAATTGGTTTGTTGATTCGTAATACGGATCAAAAATCGAAAGACTACGGCAATATCGCGCAGACTTTCCGCCCGGGTCATGCCGACTATACCTATACCCAGAAGTATGGTTTTCGTGACTACCGTGGCGGCGGGCGTTCAAGTGCGCGTGAAACAGCAATGCGTGTTGCAGCGGGTGCAATTGCCAAGAAATTCCTTTTCGAGAAATTTGGTATTGAGATTCGCGGTCATGTAACCCAGATCGGTACAGAAAAAGCAGAGAAACTGGACTGGAACGAAGTTCCAAACAATCCGTTTTTCTGTGGCGATGTGGATGCAGTACCGCGTTTTGAAGCGCTAGTGACGTCTTTGCGTGAGCAAGGTACCAGTTGTGGCGCTAAACTGGAGATCATTGCATCTAAAGTGCCAGTCGGTTGGGGCGAGCCAGTCTTTGATCGTCTGGATGCTGATATTGCGCATGCCATGATGTCGATTAATGCCGTTAAAGGTGTCGAAATCGGTGATGGTTTTGGTGTCGCTGAACAGTTTGGTCATGAAAGCCGTGATGAACTCACCACAGAAGGCTTCCTGGCCAATCATGCTGGCGGTATTTTAGGTGGTATTTCTAGCGGTCAAGACATCCGTGTTGCGATTGCGTTGAAACCGACTGCATCTATCACCACGCCAGGTAAAACCATCAATATTGATCGTGAAGATACTGATGTGTTGACCAAAGGTCGTCATGATCCTTGCGTAGGTGTGCGTGCAACCCCGATTGCTGAAGCGATGCTGGCGATTGTGCTGATGGATCACTTCATGCGTCACCGTGCGCAAAATGCCGATGTTGTTGCGCCATTTGCACCGATTGAACCTAAATAATTTGCTTTAACTTTAAAGTGAAATTGTTTTAAAGTCAGACTCCAGTCTGACTTTTTTTATTTATAAAATGAATCACTATAAAAATATACGATTGGCGAGCAAAGCTGATGTTCAGCAACTTACTATGCTGATTAATACAGCTTATCGTACTCCGGGTGGATGGACGACTGAAGCAGGAATGATCCAGGGTAATCGTATTCAAGAAAAACAGTTATATGACTTGCTCAATTTAGAAAATTTTCAGCTCTTTGTGTTGGAAATTGATAATAAGCTTCTTGGTTGTATTGGCGTGAGCTTAGGACAGCAAGTAGCAGAGATTGGAAGCTTTGCTGTTGCACCTGCTGAGCAAAACTCGGGTTATGGCAAGCAATTATTGGACTTTGCCGAATCCCATATTTTCGAAATATTTAAAAAGAAAGTGATTCAGATGTCAGTATTAAATGTCCGTATTGAACTGCTGGCATATTATCAGCGCCGTGGCTATCAGCTGACTGAAAAGATTGAAGCATATCCACTGGGTCAAAATGTCGGAGAACCGTTGATTCCGTTACATTTGCTGATTTTAGAAAAAATCAGCAAATCAATATGATTAGTTGATGAAAATTCAAGCTTTTTACTGCTTAAATTGAGTAGTGGGAAAGCTCCTGAACATGCTAAGTTTTCTGTTCAGTCTAAGTGACTTAAGATTAGGCAGAAAACAGACCAGGATGTCATATGCTGCATATTATTTTAACTTCTTTATTTCCTCTCATCGGACTGATCAGCTTTGGCTATTTACTTAAGCGCAGGCAATGGTTGAGTGATGATTTTTGGCGAGGCGCAGAAAAGTTAAATTATTATGCACTGTTTCCGGTGATGCTGTTTTTAAATCTGGCCACTGCCAAGATTCAAATGGATGTCATTCAGGATGTAGTGCTTGTCGTATTTAGTATAATGGCTGTGGTCAGTATTGCACTGTATATTTTGTGTCATATTTACCAGATATCTTATGCGCGTTTCGGCGTCTATGTTCAGGGCTTGCTGCGCTTTAATACCTATATTGGCCTTGCTGCTGTTAGTGCCTTATTTCATCAGCAAGGTATGACCATCTTCGCGGTGATCATGGTGCTGTGTATTCCTTTGGTGAATATCTTATCGGTGCTGGCATTTACCCGTAGTCACGATATGCAGCTGAAAAAAATCATCCTGGATTTGTCTAAAAATCCATTAATTCTAGGCTGTATTGTGGGTGGTTTATTTAATCTTTCTGGTTTGTCACTCTGGACTGGAGCAGAGCAGTTTCTTAAACAGATTGCACTGTGCAGTTTGCCGCTCGGTTTGATGTGTGTGGGAGCAGCCTTACAGTTTCAGGGTTTTCAGCGTGATGTGTTGCCACTCAGCCTGATAACCTTTGGCCGCCTGTTCGGAATGCCGCTGATTGCATTTTTAGTGTGTAAAATTTTCCAGATTGATGCATTAACTACTCAGGTTTTGGTCTTGTTCTTTGCACTTCCTACCGCCTCAGCTTCGTATGTTTTAACCCGGGTATATGGCGGCGATAGCGAGTTAATGGCCAGTATTATCAGTGTACAAACAGTGGTCGCAGCAGTAAGCTTAGTACTGATGCTTTCTTGGCTTATCTAAAATTCTAAAATCGATGAGGAAAATTGCATATTTTGAATTATTAAAATAGCCTAAGCAAAGGTTGAATTCTATTTAAGCGCCAAAATCAAATAAGTCTTAGAGTTTTATAAAGGGCAGGACTTACTGGTTTTACTTACGACAGCAAAATCTAAAACTTGATGTATATGCAATATCATCTATCAAACATGTATGCTGTTAATTAAGAAAAAAATCATAGATAAATTCACGTGAATTAACATAAGTAAAAACTGTGTTTTTCCTAAAAATGGTATATAAATTGCTCATGATAATAAAACATTATTGCAGGAGAGAAATGCTTCTGCATTCGCCGAAGGAGCAAGTTCCCAGGAAACTCTCAGGCAAAAGGACTGTGATAATGGATAAAAACTCTGGAGAGAAGTGTTGAATCACTCACCGAAGGGGAAGGTGGCCGCATTGATGTGCAATGTATCTACCGAAGCTCTCAGGTACACATGACAGATGGGAAAAGACATCAATATAATCAAGGAGGTGTCTATGCGTCATGTCGTGGTGATTGGGGCCGGTATTACCGGAGTAACCACAGCTTATGAGCTTGCACAATCAGGCTATCAAGTGACTGTGGTTGATCGGCATCTTTATCCGGCAATGGAAACATCCTTTGCCAATGGCGGCCAGCTTTCTGCCTGTAATGCCGAAGTATGGAACCAGAAAGCCACGGTACTCAAAGGCATCAAATGGATGTCACAGAAAACCGCACCACTTTTGCTCAATCCTTCTTTCAGTGTGCATAAATACAGCTGGCTCATGGAATTTCTGGGCAATATCAAACATTATGAAGCCAATACCCGAGAAACTGTACGGTTGGCTTTACTGGCAAGAGCACGCTTATTTGAAATTGCCCAAATAGAAAATATTAATTTTGATCTGGAAAAACGCGGCATTTTACATTTTTATCATAACAAGACGGATTATGATGTTGCGATCAAAGTGAATGATCTGTTGTGTAGCGGGGGGCTGGAGCGCAATGCAATTTCCAATGCAGAAATCAAGCAGATCGAACCCGCATTAACTGGCGATTATTATGCTGGATTCTACTGTCAGAGCGATGCCACCGGGGATATTCATAAATTCAGCACTGGTCTGGCCAAAGCCTGTATGCAAAAAGGCGTGAAATTCGAATTTGGTCAGGATATTTTCGCTGTTGATCATCAGGCTCAGAATATTCGGGTTAAATGCAAACCCAGTACTGAAAATGTCCATTCCTCTCCAGATGATGTTCTAGAAATTAATGCAGATGCCATTGTGGTCTGTGCAGGTGTTGGCAGCTATCAATTGGCTGAGATTCTTGGTGAGCGAGTCAATGTCTATCCAGTTAAAGGCTACTCGATTACCGTGCAACTCAATGATGAGCAGAGCCAGAACAACGCGCCTTGGGTGAGTTTACTGGATGAAAGCGCCAAAATTGTCTTGTCACGTCTAGGCAAGGATCGTTTACGTGTCGCAGGAACAGCCGAGTTTAATGGCTATAACTGGGATATTCGTGCAGACCGGATTCAACCTTTAATTGACTGGACCAATCGTAATTTTGACCTGTGTACCGAGCATGTCGTGCCGTGGGCGGGTCTACGCCCCATGATGCCAAATATGATGCCTGTGGTACGCCGTGGCAAACATGAGCGGGTCTTTTACAATACCGGGCATGGTCATCTGGGCTGGACTTTATCAGCTGCAACGGCCGCGATGATCAGTCAGGAAATTGCGCAATACTATCCGGCTTAAATTGATAGCCCGCTTGCGGGCTATTTTTTACACCAAAAATCTCATTTTATATAACGATAAATTATAATATTTTTCAAAATAAATCAATCATATAGTCGATAAATACCGGTAAAACGTTCACAGCCTTTTTGCTGGCTACTGACCGCTAAAATGGCTTTACTATAGTTAAACTCATAGCGGCAGTCATTTTCGTTATCGGTGATCTGGTTTTTTGTCTCAGGCGTAGTATAGGCTAAAAAAGGAATGATCTGTTTCTCGGTCCGGTTATTCGGATTACGATAGGCTAGGCCTTCAATCTTGATCCGGTCTTTGGTCAGTTGATGAATCTTGAGATGTACAGGCTGCTTGGCGATTTGTCCCTGTTCAAACTTAATATAATGCTGGGTCAGACTTTGATTCAGTGAAATATAGACATTTAAATCATCTAAACGCCATTCAAACTGCTGTTTAAAACAGTCTAGCGTTTTGCATTGCTGTAAACGGGTCGCCCATAATTGTTGGCTATCTTGCAATAAGCGCACAGGCGCATCGGTAATCAGAAAAGCAGTAAAGTATTGGTCTGCGAGTTTTGCACGAGATTCAGCCAGCGATGCTGAGCAGACTTTATTCATGGCAGCCGTTTTTTGGCTGTCATCGCTACAGTTTAGTGTGATCGCCGAGCTACCTGTAGAAATCATCCCCAGACCGAGCATCAGGCCAATTATTTTCAACATATTTATATCAGTTTTCAGTAGCATGATCGCTTATACTTTCACTGTGTTACGCTTGGTCTAACTATAGCGAAATAGAAAGCAAGTGTACAAGATTTCAATGGGCTATTTCTAAAGGATGTATAAGGTGATTGCACAAATTCGTATTGGCCAGGGTCTGGATGTGCATGCATTTGAAGAAGGTGATTTTGTCACTCTGGCAGGCATTCAAATTCCGCATACTCACGGTCTGAAAGCACATTCGGATGGTGATGTGGTTCTGCATGCACTCTGTGATGCTTTGTTGGGTGCTTTGGCGCTTGGAGATATTGGCCAGCATTTCCCAGATACAGATCCTGAGTTTAAAGGTGCAGATAGCCGGGTACTACTCAAGCATGTTTATCAGCTAATTCTGGATCGTGGTTATCACCTGAATAATGCCGATATTACCGTAGCCTGTGAACGTCCAAAACTGGCTAAACACAATCTGGCGATGCGTCAAAGTATTGCAGATGTCTTGGATGTTGATGTGACTCAAATCAGTATCAAAGCCACCACCACTGAACAGTTAGGTTTTACCGGTCGTCAGGAAGGAATTATGTCCATGGCAACCGTGTTATTGAGCCATAGTAAATAAAATCAGGCAAAATAATTCGGATTAATCAAGGAAAGTTCCAGTTCCTGCGTTGCTTTACGGCCTTGTAACTGTAGGGCAACCGCATGCATTAAACCGGTCCAGGTTTCATTTGGTTCCCAGATCCGATGTAAGTGTTCTTGTGCTGTAGGCAGATCCATATCCATATAGTACTGACGATATAAGTACATCAGACAGCTGACATGGTAGTTTTGCGAACAATGTACCCAGACCATTTGCTCTTTTACCAGATGATCGATCAGGTCCAGTACCAGCAGGCATTGATTGTCTGAAGGGGTTTCCCAGGAAATTGGAACCTGAATATAGTTCAGTCCCAGCTCAAGGCAAATTTTATCTTCATGCGGCAGATACTGTTCGCTATCGGTCAGCGCCACATTGATGACTGTAGATACACCGTATTCTTTCATCAGCTGTAGCTGGGCAGTAGTTGGTTGACCGGAGCTAAACAGATGTTCGTGTATGAACTGAAAATTCTCAATCTGGCTTAATGCCGTTTCAATATCATTCATCAGATAAATTTTCCTTGTTCTAGAAATGCAAACGCCATCTTGGCGATGGCGTTTGTCAGATCATTTAACGATTAGGTAAAATGTCTTTCAATGCCTCATGCATGTCGAGTAAAACTTTTTCAGTCGTTTCCCAGTCGATACAGCCATCCGTAACGGATTGACCGTATTCCATATCATTCAGGTTTGCAGGAATGTCCTGACGACCACCCTTAAGATGACTTTCTACCATAATACCAACAATTGACTTGTTTCCATCAAGAATTTGTTCTGAAATGTTTTTAAGTACAAGTGGTTGCAGGTACGGGTCTTTGTTAGAGTTGGCGTGGCTGGCATCAATCATGATCTTGGTGCTGACTTTGGCTTTGGCTAGCGCAGCTTCTGCATCGGCGACCGAGCCTGCATCATAGTTCGGTTTGCCATTACCGCCACGCAGTACCACGTGAGCATAAGGGTTACCTGAAGTGCGAATCACAGCCACCTGACCCTGATCATTCAGACCGAGGAAGCTGTGACCATGTTTCACAGATTGCATCGCATTGGTCGCGACAGTTAAACCGCCATCAGTACCATTTTTAAAGCCGACTGGTGAAGAAAGACCTGAAGACATTTCACGATGCGTCTGACTTTCTGTCGTACGTGCACCAATCGCTGACCATGAAATCAGGTCTTGGTAATACTGTGGCGAATTTGGATCAAGTGCTTCAGTTGCACATGGCAAGCCCATTTCATTCAGTTCAAGTAACAGCTTGCGACCGATACGCAGACCTTTTTCAATATTGAATGAATCATTCATATCCGGGTCATTGATCAGACCTTTCCAGCCTACGGTAGTACGTGGTTTTTCAAAATAAACCCGCATCACGATGTATAAGCTGTCTTTAACTTTTTCGCTCAGCACTTTTAAGCGCTCAGCATATTCATGCGCCGCCGCTGGATCGTGAATAGAACAAGGGCCAATTACAACGAACAGGCGTTTGTCTTCACCATCCAGAATTTTACGAATCGTTTCACGACCATGCAGTACGGTTTGATAAGCAGTTTCAGTCAACGGTAACTCTGCTTTAAGCTCGGCAGGGGTTACAAGAGGAATCATGCTGTGGATATTCACGTCATCAATATCTGATGCTGAAATAGGATTTGACTGTTGTGTATTCATTGCCGTCACTGGTTCGATCATACAAAAGGTTGTTTAATAGCCCGAATATAACATGAATGATGCGTCACTTTGTTATAAAAAAGATGAATACTTCTTTGAAAAAAAAGTGATGAATCGGATAGTTAACTTAAACGGACGGGGAATTTTGGCTCACAATTATCATTGCTGTTTCAGCAGGTTGAGCCGATTTTGATTTCACAGGATTAATCATGAAATTCACACCCAGCGCAAACAGGGTAATGCCTAAAATTTTGCGGATCAGTTTTTCTGGCATACGTGAACTGAGTAAAGTGCCGACAATAATCGCTGGAATAGATCCCACCAATAACCACATGAGCAGCATGAAATCGACATTGCCTGAAGACATATGACCCAGCCCTGCAACCAGGGTCAGTAACACTGCATGCACAACATCTGAGCCAATGATACGAATCATCGGCAGATTCGGGAACATGACTACAAGTGCCATGATGCCAAATGCGCCGGCACCCACTGAAGATAGCGTGACAAATATGCCCAAGATAATGCCCATGATAATAATGGCTACGCGCTTATCTTTGGCTTGCAGCTTCACTTTTTCCAGATCCTGCGTCATATCAGGCAGTTCTTGTTTTCTGTATTTATTAAAAAGATTTTCGATCTGGCTACGAAACAGAATAGATAAGCCAGTAATGGTCAGCATAAAGCCCAATACCATGGTCAGGACGGCTTTGTAATGCGTTGATTGGCTCAGATAGTTATCAAGAACCCAATGCGTCGCAAAAGATGCGGGAATACTGCCAACGGCCAGCCAGATCACAATCGGCCAGACGATATTCATTTTTTTGGCATGCACAAACGATCCACAGAATTTAGAAATCGCGGCATAGAGCAGGTCAGTACCAATCGCGATATGCGGTTCAATCCGGAATAAACTGATGAGAATTGGCGTCATCAATGAACCACCACCCACACCGGTGACACCTACACAAAAACCTACCAGAACGCCTGCTAAAATAAATTCAATCGGACCAAACATGCATATATGCCAAAATCAAAAAACGAGCATATCTTATGACTTTTGGATATAAGTCGTTGTCTTGATTATTGATTTACTTATGCATAAAAAAGATAAAGCTAGGTGAAGAATATTAGGTGATCTTTCATGTTTATTCACTGGGTTATGTATAAAGTGCGAATATAATGATTGATTTTAACTGTCCGATTTGCCCCCATTTCTGTCTAATTGAATGTACCTGTAAATGTCGATTTAATTCTTGTTATGCAAGCTCCTTCATTGACTAAGTCATTCTAAACGGTGGGTTTCTTAAAATTAGAAGATACTTAAGCTTCTTCCGGAATAGTCACAGGATTATGTTAGAATCCCGATTCAATAAATTTCCATGCGGATCTGAGAGGAAACCCACTTGCTAAATCGAAAACTTAAAATTGGAATCGTGGTCGGTGAAGTTTCTGGAGATACGCTTGGCGCAAAATTGATTCGCCGTTTTCGTGAGCAAGGCATTGATGCTGAATTTGAAGGTATCGGTGGTCCACAAATGATCGCGGAAGGCTTTAAAAGCTACTATCCGATGGATATTTTATCGGTGATGGGCATTGTCGAAGTTTTAAAAGATATTAAAAAACTTTTTGCTGTTCGTGATGGTCTGGTGGAAACCTGGACTAAAGATCCGGTCGATATTTTTATCGGGATTGATGCGCCTGATTTTAACCTGCGTTTGTCAAAAACCATTAAACAAAAACAGTTACCGATTAAAACCGTGCAATACGTCAGTCCTTCGGTCTGGGCATGGCGTCAAGGTCGTGTGCATGGCATTAAAGCCAGTATTGATCTGGTACTGTGCCTATTTCCATTTGAAAAAGCCTTTTTCAAGCAATGGGATGTGCCAGCAGCTTTTGTTGGACATCCATTGGCCAGCCAGTTACCGCTTGAAAATCCAATTCTGGATGCTCAAACAGAATTAGGTCTGGATCCACATCAGAAATATATTGCCTTATTGCCGGGCAGCCGTCGTGGTGAAATTGAGCGTTTAGGCCCTTTAGTTTTGGATGCTGCCAATATTCTGCATCAAAAATATTCGGATTATACCTTTCTGATTCCTGCGATTAATGATGCGCGCAAGCAGCAAATCGAAAGTTTACTTGCCACTTATCCTGAAAGCTTAAAGGCCCAGATTCGTTTGATGGAAAATACCAGCGCTGAGTCCAAAATTGGCCGTCAGGTCATGAATGCATCCAATATCATTGCACTGGCGTCTGGAACAGCAACGCTTGAAGCGATGTTGCTGCACCGTCCAATGGTGACCTTTTATAAGCTGCACTGGCTGACCTATCGGATTGCGAAGCTACTGGTCAAAATCCCTTATTTTTCATTACCAAACATTATTGCCGGCAAAAAAGTAATTCAGGAACTGATCCAGTCGGATGCTACACCTGAAAATCTGGCAGCTGAAATTGAAAAACTGATGGATATTGAAGCAGCACAGATTCAGGTCATGCAGCATATCACCATGCACAAACAGCTACTTTCTGGCAATAGCGAAGACCCGGTCAAAGCAGTACTGGCGTTAGTCCAGTAATTTTAGTCTGATAATAAAGACTGATTCTTCTGACAATTCAGCCGGTATTGAGTAGGTGTTAGTTCAAACTGTTTTTTAAAACTTTGACTAAACGCCGTCTCGGATGAATAACCGACCAGATAGGCGATCTGCTGGATACCAAATCCACTATTTCGTAAATATTGCGCTGCCAGACGCAGGCGGTGCTGTTGCAGATAGGCAAGGGGTGGCTCACCGACAATCTGGGTAAACAATTGGGCGAATTTGGAACGTGACATATGACACTGTTCGGCCAGACTTTCTACGGTCCAGGACTGTTCAGGTTTGCCATGAATCGCCGCCAGTGCATTAGATAATTCCGGATGCGAGAGCGCATTTAGCCAGCTCGAGGCATTTTCCAAGTTTAAAATATAATCACGCACGCATTCAATCAGTAAAATACTGACCAGATGATCCAGAATCTTGTCACGTCCGGGACGAAGCTGCTGGGTTTCCAGTGCCAGAAACTGCAAGCCAACCTGTAACCACTCCGGTGCGGTATCGCCCAGAATATGCTGAATATGCAGGTATTTAGGTAAGGCACTCAAAAGAGGTTTGGCCATCTGGATATCCAGGCTGGAACGAATGGCCAGTATGAAACTATGCTCCCTCGAATTTTCCCGATTGAGATCGATACATTGCTGTGCATGGCTCTGAAAATAAGGATTAATCGCATGGTGCTCAGAAAAATCGGCATTGTCTGGGCACGAAACATGATGGGCGGAACCTGCGGGTAATAGCACCAGATCACCTTGCTGCAGCTCCAGCCGATCACCATTCATAAACTTTAATTGGGCCTGTCCCTGTAACAGGATATAGGCCAGCATAAAAGGCTCATGCTGATAATCAAAGCCGCCTGGATGAAATACATTCAGATAAAGATATTCCGATTTTTCCAGATGAATATCATCAAAAATTTTACTTAAAGCATCCATGCCTAACTCTATTCTTCTGTTTTATTTCATTTAATTGACTATAGATTTTTTAACTTTGTGATTTTAGGCCAGAATTTGGCTGCATGTGCCAAAGACGCTGACATAGTTTTTCTGGACGTTGAATACTGTTCGCTACTGCTGAAATATTCAACTATAAGTGCAGAGTAACATAAAAAAGGAAGGTCGCAATGAATGCCTCTGCACAAATCCAGAAAGCGCAGTTTACGCAGGAAGCGTCGGCACTAAAAGGTGTAAAGCTGGATAAAAAACGTTTTGGCTGGTTGCTCAGCCCAGGTCTGCCTGTGATCGGAATGGGAATTCTGGCCGGTTATCATTTTGGTCCCAAAGCGACTCAAAAAGTCTTTGCGATGGGCGGGCCTTTATTACTGCATGTAATCATTCCGACATTGGACGCACTGATTGGCGATGATGCCAATAATCCAAATGATGCGCAGATCAAGGCACTGGTTAACGATCCTTATTATGACCGCATTGTAAAAGCATTTATTCCCTTGCAAATGGCAGCCAATGCCTTTGCCGGCTATGTCGTAAGCCGGCCAAATGTGTCTTTGCTGGATCAGATACTGCTGGGAGTTTCTATGGGTGCGATTAATGGGGTGGGCGTGAATACCGCACATGAACTCAGCCATCGTCCACAGAAAAAAGACCATTACTGGTCTCATGCCAGCCTGATGCCTTTGGGCTATAACCATTTCCGGATTGAACATCCTTATGGACACCATAAACGGGTGGCCACGCCTGAAGATCCGGCATCTTCGAAAATGGGTGAATCTTTTTACCGTTTCTGGCCACGTACCGTAATAGGCGGATTAAAATCTGCAATCCAGATTGAAAAAAGACGGCTCGAGCGTAAAGGACTGAAATTCTTTAGTCAGGAAAATGAACTGTTTCATGGTTGGGCCATGAGTGCTGGCTATCATGCCTTGATGCTGAAGGCGTATGGCAAGAAAATTATTCCTTATACACTGACACAGGCATTTTATGGCGTCAGCCTGTTTGAGATTGTGAATTATATCGAGCACTACGGACTAAAACGCGGACAGAAAGCGGATGGCAGTTATGAGCGAACCTTGCCGGAACATAGCTGGAACAATAATAATATTGTGACTAATCTGTTTTTGTATCAGTTACAACGCCATTCTGACCATCATGCCTTTCCAAGCCGTCCATTTCAGGCGTTGCGACATTTTGATGAAGCGCCAGAATTACCGAGCGGTTATGCAACCATGCTGATTCCAGCCTTGATTCCACCTTTATGGTACAGAATCATGGATCAGCGGGTATATCAGCATTATCAGGGCGATTTAAGCAAGGCCAATATCTTGCCTTCCAAGCGTGCCAAGCTGTTTAAAAAATTTGGTGTAAATGACTCTATCGGTTAATGAATTACAAAATAAAAATGCGCCGATAAAGGCGCATTTTTTGATGAATTTTGCCTAGAACCAGTCGGCTTGCATATTCAGGCAAGTATCATCGAGATTCATCAGTAATTTGGCCTGATGCTCAATTTCAGGGAGTTCCCAGCGAATAAAATATTGAGCTGCCTGAATTTTCCCTGCCAGAAAAGTCTGATCTTCTGCCTGCGAAGATGTGCCAAACTTGAGTTGAGCCTGATTCGCCATTTCCAGCCATAGCCAGGATAGGATGGTTTTGCCCATCATATCTAGATACAGTCCTGAATTGGCCAAAGCTTCACTGACTTTGCCTTGATGTAGGGCCTGACCTAAAACCTGTGTAGTTTTTTGTACAGTGGCAAGGTGCTGTTTATAGATCTCTGCCAGTTCCACTATCTTAGGTTCATGAATCTCTGACAAGGTCTTTTGGATGCGCTGCATGAGTAAATTTAGCCCTTTGCCATTGTGTTGCCAGAGTTTACGACCTAGCAGATCCAGAGATTGAATACCGTAAGTTCCTTCATGAATCGGATTGAGCCGGTTATCACGATAACATTGCTCCACCGGATATTCACGGGTATAACCCGCGCCGCCCAAGACCTGAATGGCCAGATCATTGGCTTTCGGACCATAGGCAGAAGGGAAGGATTTAACCACCGGGGTGATGAGATCAAGCAGAATTGCACTATCTTCATCTTGAGCTGCCTGATGTTCATCAATTAATCGGGCGGCAAATAAGCAAAGTGCCAGCGAACCTTCTACATACGACTTTTGCGCCAGTAGCATACGTTTGACATCGGTATGTTCAATGATATTCACTGGTTTCGAGTCAGGTGTTTTTTCATGAACTGGCCGGCCTTGCGGACGGTTTTTAGCATAATCCAGAGATTCCAGATAGCCTCGATAACCAATCATGGCTGCGCCCAGACCGACACCCACACGTGCTTCATTCATCATCTTGAACATATATTTTAAGCCATGTCCGGGTTCTCCAATTAAATAGCCTAAGCAATTATCATTTTCTCCAAAGCTTAAAACTGTGGATGTGGTACCTCGATAGCCCATTTTGTGCAGTAAGCCAGCCAGCTGTACATCATTAGCTTCACCGAGTGAACCATCCTCATGAGTTCTGAATTTTGGTACGATAAACAGGGAAATTCCTTTCACGCCTTGCGGCGCATCCTGAATCCGCGCCAAGACCAGATGCACAATATTTTCAGTAATGTCCTGATCGCCACCCGAAATAAACATTTTCTGGCCTTTAATTTTATAAATTCCATCTGCCTGAGGAATGGCTTTAGTGGTCAGATCGCCCAAAGAGGAACCTACATTCGGCTCGGTCATGGCCATGGTGCCGGCAAAGCGGCCACTCAACATATGTGGTAAGAATATTTGCTTTTGTTCTGGGGAGGCAAAAGCTTGTATCAGGTTCGCCGCAGCGGCTGTTAAAAAAGAATAAGCCACGGTGGCCGGATTGGCCGACATGAAATAAGCATTGCAGGCCATATTCACCAAAGTGGGTAGTTGCATACCACCATCTGCATAATCATGCTGGGCGCAAAGCAGGCCGGCATCGGCAAACTGTTGCCAGGCTGTTTTCACTTCAGCAATGGTGGTGACCTGCTTGCCATCAAAGCTTGGTTCGTGTTGATCGGCTTTGGCATTATGTGGCGCAAAATAATCCGTCGCAATACCTTTGGCTGTTTCAAGAATGCTATCAAAGGTGTTTTTATCATGATCCTGATAGCGTTGCAGTTCAGTCAGGGCTTCAAGTTTGAATACGTCATAAAGCTGGAAATGAAGATCTTTATCATTAATTAGTTGGGTCACGGTACTGTCCTGAGTGTGCAATCCTTGAGATAGCATCAAGACTAGCAGTTGCTTTTATTGAGGAGGATTGTCAATAATGACATGAATCGGGTGAAAAGTGACAAATAGAAAAATATGCAACAGGTGGTGATTTTAGGCTTTGATGGGGCTCTGGCTTCGGCCATTACCGGTGTCGTCGATTTATTTGCCATGGCTGGTGTGAGCTGGAACCGCATTCAGCAGCAGGATGTACAGCGCCTGTTTAAAGTTAGTATTGCCAGTCCTGATGGACAACCGATTCGTTGTATTAATGGTCTGGAATTACAGGCACATTGTTCCTATCAAGAGATTCAAACTGCAGATATTGTGGTGGTGCCGACCATTGCTGCACCGATTCAGGATGTATTGCAACAGAATCCAGAACTGATTCATTTTTTAAAATCTGCACATGCAGAGGCGACTTTAATTGCAGGAAACTGTACGGGGAATTTTTTTCTGGCAGAAGCAGGCATTTTAGATGACCGGATTGCAACAACACATTGGGGTTTTCAGGAAGTGTTTCGTTCACGCTATCCTAAGGTGAAACTGAATGCCGATCTGATGATTAGCCGGGATCAGAATATCTATTGTGCAGGTGGAGGCCTGGCCTGGTTTGACCTAGGTTTGCATCTGATTGAGCGCTTGTATGGCTTTGAGGTGGCCATGCAATCGGCTAAATCTTTCGTAATTGATTACCGCCGTGATAGCCAGTTGTCTTATTCATTGCTGAATATTGGCCAGCCGCACCATGATGAACTGGTACAAAAAATCCAGAACTGGCTAGAGCAGCATTTTCATGAAGATTTTAGTTTGAACCAGCTGGCAGAGCAGTTTAATGTGACTGGCCGAACCCTGATTCGACGCTTTAAACAAGCCTTAGACATACCGCCCAATCAATATCTACAAGCGATCCGGATTGAAGCCGCACGTAAACGACTGGAAGAAACCGATCAAGCTGTGGATGTGATCATGCAAAATGTCGGCTATCAGGATCCAAGTTCATTCCGCCGTTTATTTCATAAAAAAACCGGTCTGACGCCGTTGGAATATCGGCGCCGGTTTAGTCGGCGCTTTTAAAAGCTTTTAATGAGAAGGTTGTACTTTTCCTGCTTTACGGCCATGCAGAAGGTAATACCAGGCCAGACAGCTTAGGGTGAGCAGCGCCGAGAACAGATAAAGCTGGCGATAACCAATCTGGTCCAGCAGCATACCCAGGAAATACGGGCCAAAACCAAGACCGGCATCCAGGGCAATAAAGAAGGTTGAGGTTGCTAGACCCATACGCTGCAATGTTGTACTTTTCACCGCAATGGTTTGACACACCGACTGGATATTCCCAAAACCAAAACCGAGTAACGCTGCACTAGAGAGTAACATCACAGAGTTTTGTGCTTGGCTTAAAAGCAAAATCCCTAATGCCATAATCACAATGGCAGGATAGATAATGATATTTTCGCCTTTACGGTCCATGAGCGGGCCGGTAAAAGGACGCGAAAGCAAAATGGCAAAAGCATACATCAGGAAGAAAAAAGATGCTGCTTCGACCAGATTAATTTCTTTGGCATAAAAGTGAATAAACGACAATATGCCTGAATAAGAAGTAGCCACCAGCAGTACAATCAGTGCAATCGGTAGCGCATTCGGTTCAATATATTGGGCTAGTTTGCTGGTGCTTTGCGAAGTAGAATCTGCCGACGAATGACTTGCCTTAAGGCGTGGTGGCTGGATAAACAAGCCACAAATCAGGCAGCTGAGCGCAACGATACTGGTAAAGATGAAAATTACCTGATAATTAAAATTTGTCATCAGCCAGATTCCGACAAAGGGACCAATCGCTGTGCCCAAGGTGCTGCTCATGCTGAAATAACCAATTCCTTCACCACGTCGTGTGGCAGGAATGGTCTGTGCAATCACTGTACCCAGTACAGTAGAAGCCATACCCATCATAAAGCCATGTATCAGACGGATGCCCAGTAAAACTTCCAGCTTGGCCGGAATCATATATAGTCCGGAAAAGAGCAGAAAGCCAGTCAGGCCAATGACAAGCGTATTTTTTAGGCCCAGACGATTCAGTAATTTTCCGATCAATAGTCGTCCGAATAGGGTGCCGACAATAAACAGACCTGATACCAGACCGGCTTGTGCAGTCGATGCACCTAGCTCAGCCACCGAGTAGCCGACAATCACAATCACCAGCAGATAGAACACCAGAACCAACTGGAAATTCACCAGACTGATCAGGATAAAATTGGGCGTCCATAAAGGCGCTTCTTGTTCTTGGCTCATTGAGGTTTGTCCTGAGATGAGGGATGTAACTGCTGTATGAGTTGGATTAAGGTTTTTTTACTGCCTTCAAGATCATCTGATGCAATGTGCTCAAGCAACTGATTTTCAAATGCATCGATCTGTTTGGAACACATCGCAAAGGTCTCAATTCCTTGCTCACTCAATTTGAACAGCTTTTGACGTTTGTCTTCAGTTTCGAGTTGGGCAATCAGATCGAGTTCAACCAGTTGCTGAATCCGCTTGGTAATACCGGGCTTGGATACATTGAGATAACTGGAAATATCTGCCAGCGTGCATTGTTGCTTTGACTGGATGACGTATAACACCTGCCATAAAGAATAATTCAATTGTGATGACAACAAGATCGTATTGATCTCATCGCTCATCAGTCGTGCGCAGCGTAATAACAACGTACGAAGTCGGGGAGATTCGGAAAACATATGGTTAGTTAACCTGGGTAACTAAATTTAGGCCTAATTTACGCCTGTTTTATCTAAAGCTCAAGAGGAGAGTTTTAAAAATTATTCAGAGTAATATTTTCTTTATCAGCAAGAGTTACATAGTTTAACCTGATTAAAAAATAATCAACAAAAGACTACATACTTTTTATAACAGCCACGCCTAAGCTAGCCATGTCACTAGAAAAATTCATGACTTAAAAATTGAAGGGCAAAGATGCCAAATAACAATGCATAGGTGAAGCTTATGACTCTGGGTTTAACTGCATTAGAGTTAGCACGAATACAGTTCGCCTTTACTGTATCTTTTCATATCATTTTTCCGGCAATTTCTATTGGCTTGGCCAGCTTTCTGGCCATTCTGGAATGGCGCTGGCTCAAAACCCAAAATCCGATTTTTCAGGATCTATTCAAATTCTGGGTGAAAATTTTCGCTGTGGCATTCGGGATGGGTGTCGTCTCTGGTGTGGTCATGAGCTACCAGTTTGGAACCAACTGGAGTGAGTTTTCCCGGGTGGCAGGCAGCGTGACTGGACCTTTATTGGCCTATGAAGTACTCACCGCTTTCTTTCTGGAAGCGGGCTTTCTGGGCATCATGTTATTTGGCTGGGGGCGAGTGGGACCAAAGGCGCACTTTTTCTCGACCTTGATGGTTGCGATAGGCACCTGTATTTCCATGTTCTGGATTCTATCGTCCAATAGCTGGATGCAGACCCCACAAGGCTTTGCGATTGAAAATGGCCTGATTGTGCCGCAAGATTGGCTTGCTATCGTGTTTAACCCATCTTTCCCTTATCGTCTGGCCCATATGGCCATGGCTGCCTTTCTGGTTTCCGCCTTACTGGTCGCTGCTACAGCCGCATGGCATCTGATCAAAGGCCGTCGTGATGCACTGGTCAAGACCTCATTTTCCATGGCGATGTGGCTGCTTCTAGTACTAGCACCTTTACAGGTCATCGTCGGTGATATGCACGGTATTAATACCCTTGAGCATCAGCCAGCAAAACTTGCAGCTATGGAAGGACACTGGGAAACCAATCATGATGAAGGCATGCCCTTATACCTCTTTGGTATTCCAGATATGGAAGCCGAAGAAACCAAATATGCAGTCGCAATTCCCAACTTGGGTAGCCTGATTTTAACCCACTCGATGGATGGCAAGGTTACGGGACTTAAAGACTTTGCACCTGAAGACCGGCCGAATTCACTGGTGGTGTTCTGGAGTTTCCGAATTATGGTTGGACTCGGCGTGCTGATGTTGTTACTGGCATTATGGGGAGCGTGGGCACGTACCCGAGGCCGTTTTTATGAATCCCGTGCATTGCACCGATTCGCCTTGATTATGGGACCTTCTGGATTTATTGCCATGCTGGCGGGATGGTTTACCACAGAAGTCGGCCGTCAGCCTTGGGTGGTATACGGCATCATGCGTACCAAGGATGCATTGTCACCGGTTTCTGCTGAGCAGGTGGGGCTGACCCTAATTATTTTTGTAGTCGTCTACTGTGTGGTATTTGGTATCGGAATTTACTACATGTTGCGCCTGATGCACAAAGGCCCGGATTTTATTCATACCCGACCAGATCATGAATCAGATAGCGATGTAGTTCAGGCTTCACGCCGACCATTAAGTAGTATTCGCGAACGTATCGAAGAAGTTCCTGAACAACCGGATCAGGAGGATAAAAAATGATTGATTTATCATTAATCTGGATTGTGATTATTGGTTTGGGTGTATTGATTTATACTATTCTTGATGGTTTCGATCTGGGCATCGGCATCTTGTTTCCTTTCTTTCCGCATCAGGATGAACGTGATGTCATGATGAATACCGTGGCTCCGGTCTGGGATGGCAATGAAACCTGGATGGTATTGGGCGGTGCAGGATTGTTTGCAGCTTTCCCACTCGCTTACTCGACCGTACTCTCGGCGCTGTATATGCCAATTATTCTGATGGTGATTGCCTTGATTTTCCGCGGCGTGGCTTTTGAATTCCGCTTCAAGGCCAACCGCAGTAAGCATTGGTGGGATAAAGCCTTTATCGGTGGTTCTGCGATCACCAGTTTCCTGCAAGGCATTATTTTAGGCGCCTATATTCAGGGCATTGAAACCCGAAATGGTGTCTATGTTGGGGGTGGTCTGGACTGGCTCACTCCATTCAGTATTTTCACCGGAATCAGTGTGGTGGTGCTCTATGCGGCATTAGGCTGTGGCTGGCTCATCTATAAAACCGGAGATGACTTACAAGATCGAATGTTTAAACTGATGCCTAAGCTGATTATTGCCTTGCTGATCATATTGGGTGCTGTCAGTATTTATACGCCGTTGACTCATCCTCAGATTGCTGAACGCTGGTTTAGTCAGCCACAATTTACCTATTTTATGCCAGTTCCAGTTCTGGTTCTGCTATTTACCTGGCTGGCCTTACGTGCCTGTAAAAGACGTAGTGAATTAGGCCCATTTACCTATATGCTTGTTCTGGTTTTCCTTGCTTATACCGGATTCTTGATTAGTCTATGGCCATATATTATCCCGCCGAGCGTGACTATCTGGCAGGCAGCAGCGCATGAAAATAGCCAGCTATTTGCCTTGATTGGTGCCTTGATCCTGATTCCTATTATTATGATTTATACGGGTATGTCCTATTGGGTATTCCGGCATAAGGTCAGGGTCGGCGATGATGGCTATCATTAAGGAGTGGTCATGAAAGGCAAACAGGCATTATGGTTTGTAGGATTATGGCTGGCAGGATTTTTAACGCTGGCCCTGATTGCTGGCGCATTCCGCTTTCTGGTGCATTTGGCTTATTAAATTAGTAAAACTAAAAAAATGAAAAAAGTGATCTGAATGTACTGATCACTTTTTATTATTTGCCATTTATTTTTGATAAAACCAAATTTACGATTTTACCTGCTTACGATAAACACTTGGACGTATAGGACGGCTACTTTTCCAAAGACCTTTTTTCTGTTTCTTGGCTTTATTTTGCAGTTCCATCATATAGCGTAAATGGTTTTTATCCTTGATATATTCTTCATAGACCCACGCTGCACCACGTTTGACAATCTCTTCATTGATATTTTTGCGATAGCGATAGACCACACCGACACAGCGGCCATAACGGTCAATATCGGTAATCTTGACCCGAACCATTTTATTATTCACCATGCTTTTGACCAGACGTTGCGATTCTTTACCATATGCTTGCGATGATTCAGGAGCATCAACGAAGGCAAAGCGTAATTTGGTTTCAGAGCGACGAATGTTAAAACGGTAGCAGGTGAGGGTATCACCATCACTTACGGCTTTTACACGGCACCAGTATTTTTTGCCTTTCTTAAAAGGGCGGAAAACATCTTTTAAATAAACTGTAATCTTATGCAGCAGATAATAAGAAAAACATAGCAGTACTAGACCCAGCACAATTTGCCAGGTGATGGAGAGATTTAACAAAGGCAAGATCCAAATCAGCAAAACCAGCTGTAAAATCACAGCTAAAAGTCGAGCCATTTTAGAGCAAAGCCAGTAGATCTACGGATTAAAAGCTAATCACTCAGTGTTTAGTTTTGTACCAGCTAAAATAGCCTAAGTATATTTTTCTACTGAAAAGATGAAGATGCAACCATCTAAACTTATATAAAAATAGCCTAAGTAAACTTGCATTCCTTTATAAATAGCCTAAGCAAAAATTTTATAAATTTCACTTCTCAAAAATTGATGTCTTTTATTCTCTTGCAAATCCTTATGCCAATACATCCCCATATTAATTTTCGGCAGTTCCACAGGGACTTCAAAAATATTTAGACTGGTAGCCAATTGTAAATGCGTCAATACATTTTTAGGAATAGTCAGCATGGCTGTCTTTTGCTGCTCCAGAATTTGCAGAGCAGTTGAGTAATGCTGACAGCGTAAAAAAATCTGTCGTGAATATTGTTTCCGACTTAAATAAATATCTTCAACCAAAACACCAGTACGGCGTGATGACACGCCAATATGAGGCGAGGCAAGATAAATCTGCTCATTCATTTCTGTTAATTGTGTACACACTACAAATTCATCTTGCACCAGGCGTTCAAACTGGATTTTTTCAGCAATGTTTTGTTCCAGATCTATAACAAAATCAATCTGTTGAGAGGCGAGGTCTGCTGCTATATTTTTACGGTCCAGCTTCATGCTGCTAAGTTGAATTTCCAGATTGAGTTGCTGAAAGTGCTGAACGAGTCTGGGAAAGATCATTGGCTCAATTTCATCATGAACGGCAATTTTCAAACTCTGAATCATTTCTGGTCTGAACTGCTGATGCTGTATTGAAATATTTTGAATCGAAAAAAGTGCATTCTTCAGCTCAGGATAGATCTGTTCCGCAAACGGCGTAGGCTGCATTTTGCTACCAGTACGTACAAATAAATCATCTTGTAAATGCTGTCTTAAACGTTGCAGAGCATGACTGGCAGCAGACTGGCTAACTGATAAAATCTGTGCAGCTTTAGAAATACTATTCTGCTCATAAATTGCCATAAAAAGCGGATAAAGGTTAATGTCGATACGATGAAAATTTCGCAGGTCCATGACTGTTTTGGAATGAATATTATGCATAATATTGTATGGGTTAAAATCATTTTATTCATAATAGGTTTTGGGTTAAGGTGTTGTAAAGCGTATGAATTAGAATATTTAGAGGGATAAAAGAGATGTTTGAGCTTTCAGCACGTGCACAAGATTATTTAAATAGAACCAAAAAATTTATTGCTGAGGAAATTGAACCAGTTGAAGCTGATTTCTGGCAGCAGGTTCATGAGTTGAATCAAGGCGGTGACTGGACCAAATGGCAATGGCCAGCAGAACTGGAAAGCTTAAAAGCCAAAGCCAAGGCAGCTGGCCTCTGGAATATGTTTCTCCCTTGTCCTGAACGTGGCCAAGGTTTATCAGTTCAGGAATATGCACATATTGCCGAACTTTCAGGTCGTAGCCTGATTGCACCAGTCGTATTTAACTGTAATGCGCCAGATAGCGGCAATATGGAAGTATTGTGGCGTTATGGTTCTGAAGAACAAAAACAAGAATGGCTGATGCCACTTTTAGAAGGAAAAATCCGTTCAGTCTTTTGTATGACTGAACCTGCAGTTGCATCCAGTGATGCCACCAATATGCAGGCAACGGCGATGGTGGAAGGTAATGAGATTGTTTTGAATGGCCGTAAATGGTGGTCATCAGGTCTGGGCGATCCTAACGCCAAAATCATTATTTTTATGGCGCATACTCCAGATGAAACAAAAGACCGTCATCATCAGCATTCGATGGTTTTAGTTCCTGTGGATACTGCCGGCGTTAAAATCGAACGCATGCTACCTGTATTTGGTGACTACGATGCACCACATGGCCATGGTGAAGTCAGCTTTGAAAATGTCCGCGTTCCGGTAGCGAATTTTATTGGTGGCGCCGGTCAGGGCTTTGAAATTGCCCAAGGTCGTTTAGGACCAGGCCGTATTCATCATTGCATGCGCTGTATCGGGGCTGCGGAAAAATCCTTAGAGTTGATGATTGACCGAGGCATGAGCCGGACAGCATTTGGCAAAGAGATTTTAAAACTTGGCGGCAATCTGGAACGTGTCGCGGAAGCCCGGGTTGCAATTGATCAGGCACGCCTTTTGACCTTGTATGCCGCCTATAAAATGGATACTTTAGGGAATATGGCGGCACTGACTGAAATTTCTGCAATTAAAGTCGTTGCGCCAAGTGTGCTGGAAAAAGTTGTCGATATGGCAATCCAGATCCACGGCGGTGCCGGTGTCTCTCGTGATACGCCACTGACCGGATTCTTTGCCCAGGCACGTGCCTTACGTTTGGCTGATGGCCCGGATGAAGTGCATAAGGGCATGATTGCCAAACTGGAACTGGCAAAACGTGGCTACAGTACACGCCACAAAAAATAAACTGGCTTAAATAGAAGATTGCAACGTATTAAAAAATTTTAAGGAAAAATTATGGCGGTTATTGATGTAGGTGGAGCAGTTCGTGCAGGTGAAGAACTGGATGTACAAGCCATCACCAATTGGCTAATTCAGCAAAATGTGAATGTTGAAGGCCCTGTGCAAGTGACCCAATATTCAGGCGGAGCTTCAAACTGGACCTACCGTTTACAGTATACCAATGCCGATCTAATTTTACGTCGTCCGCCGCAAGGTACCAAAGCCAAATCAGCCCATGATATGGCACGTGAATATCATGTACAAAAAGCCTTGGCTGAACATTATCCGGTAGTGCCTGAAATGGTGGCGCTTTGTCAGGATGAATCAGTGATTGGCTGTGATTTCTATGTCATGAAATGTCTGGAAGGAATTATCCCTCGCGCCAAAATGCCACCTGAGCTGCAGCTTACTGAATCCGATATCCGAACTTTATGTATCAATGTGATTGATAAACTGATCGAATTGCATCAGGTGCCTTATCAAGGAACTGAACTTGAAAATCTCGGTAAGGGTGAAGGCTATTGTCGCCGCCAAGTAGAAGGCTGGGATGGCCGTTATGAAAAGGCTAAAACTTTAAATGTTCCATCGTTTAAATATGTGCGCAACTGGCTTAAAGATAATATTCCTTCAGATTCTAAAACCTGTGTGATTCATAATGACTGGCGTTTTGATAATGTCATCTTAAATCCGGAAAATCCGACTGAAGTGATTGGCGTACTGGACTGGGAAATGGCGACACTCGGCGATCCGCTGATGGACCTAGGTTCTGCTTTAGCCTATTGGGTGGAAGATACTGACAATGCCATCTTTAAGGCAACACGCCGCCAGCCGACCAATCTAAAAGGTATGTTTACCCGTAAAGAAGTGGTGGATTACTACTTGGGAAAAACCGGCCTGCAACCGGAAAACTGGGCGTTTTATGAGGTGTTCGGAATTTTCCGTCTCGCGGTGATTGCCCAGCAGATCTATTATCGTTATTACCATAAACAGACTAATAATCCAGCGTTCAAGGATTTTTGGGTGGTGATTCATGCCTTGCATATTCGTGCCTTAAAACTGATTGGCAAGCAAAAACTGGAAGCCAATGAGATTGCACAAAAGTATGTGCTTAAATTTAAAGAGATAATGCCAAAATGACAACCATTTACTTGATCCGGCATGGCCAGGCCTCTTTTGGCGCAGAAAGTTACGATCAACTTTCGCCCAACGGCGAGTTACAGGCAAAGCTTTTGGGTCGCTATTTTGACGAAATCCTGAAAGAAGCGCCTTATGTGGTGGCTGGTTCCATGCAACGCCATCAACAGACAGCGCAATTATCACTGGACAAATGTTTTCCGGAAAGTGAGATTCTGACCGATAGTGCCTGGAATGAATTTAATCATCAGCAGGTATTCGCCCGTTATGAGCCGCGCTTTAATCAGCCTGAATTGCTGAAACAGGATGTATCAGAACATGAAAATCCACGGGATTATCTGAGCAAGATTTTTAGCGGTGCAATTGCACGCTGGACTGGCGATGATTATCACCATGAATATGATGAATCTTGGCCAAGTTTCAAAGCACGCGTGGAAAGCGGCTTAGAAAATCTGTGTGACCAGTTGTCCAAAAGCCGACCACGCTATGCAGTAGTTTATACCTCAGGTGGGGTGATTTCTGTGGCTGTAGGCAAAATTTTGGGCCTTAGTCCGGAGAAAACCTTTGCTCTGAACTGGGCGATTACCAATACCAGTATCACGACACTACGTCTGGTGGGTAATGAACCGCAACTACTCAGTTTAAATGAACATCATTTTATTAAAGCACAACGTCCAGACTTATTGACCTGGATTTAAAACCTAATACGCTAGAAAAATAAAGGAATAGGGTAAATACATGGCTAAAACAATTTTAATTACCGGTGCAAGTTCAGGGATCGGCGCCGGTATGACACGTGAATTTGCGAAAAAAGGCTATAACCTGGCGATTTGTGCACGTCGTTTGGAGCGTCTGGAAATCTTAAAGCAGGAACTGGAAAGCCAATATGGCATCAAAGTCATTGCCAAAACACTAGATGTCACCGATTACGATCAAGTGTTTGAAGTGTTTCGTGCTTTTAAAGAAGACTTTGGCACCATTGACCGAGTTATTGTGAATGCTGGTGTCGGTGAGGGCCGCCGGATTGGTAAAGGTAATTTTGCTATCAATAAAGCCACGGTTGAAACCAACTTTATTTCGGCATTAGCACAATGTGAAGCTGCAGTTGAAATCTTCCGTGTACAAAACTCTGGCCATCTGGTGATGATTTCATCTATGAGTGCAATGCGCGGTATGCCAAAACATTTAACGGCTTATGGTGCAAGTAAGGCCGGCGTGGCTCATTTAGCGGAAGGCATTCGAGCTGAATTGATCGATACGCCAATAAAAGTGACCACCATTTTCCCAGGATATATTCGTACTGAAATTAATGAAGGGGCAAAAAAGCTACCTTTTGAAGTAGATGAAAAAACTGGTTCGCGTTTATTGGCAGCAGAAATTGAAAAAGCACCAGTTAAGGCTTATGTGCCGAAATGGCCTTGGTTGCCACTCGGTCTAGCCATGAAAGTATTACCACTTAAACTGGTGAACAAGTTAGGTTAAAACCTGAACTTTAAAAAGCTCCTGATGGAGCTTTTTTTATTTTCCTCTAAGTTTAGAGCTTTTCTTTGCTTCTAATTTTAATTGAATAAATTGTCTTGCAAAACCCTCAGCAAGCTCTCTACTTTCAGAAATAGTAATATTTTCATTGTTATAGATTGCATTATTGGTCCAATTATATGAACCATGAATTGTCTTTTTCATATCAATGATACAAAATTTATTATGCATTATTTTTTTACCAAAAATCGATTTAGGGCTAAATGTATAATATTCAATTCCCTTAGATGAGAAATCCAAGCCATATTTTTGAGTAATTTCATCATTATTAACAAGCACTTGAATATTTAATCCAGAGTGATGTTGTTTTAAGAGCTCATTAGCTAAATCTTTATCAGTAAACCAAGCCATTGCGACCCAAATACACAATTGTGCATTTTGTATATGCTGTAAAATCTCTACTTTAATTTCATCAAAATGGGCATAAATACTGATGTTATCATCGATACCTTTTCCAATAACTTTATATATATTTTCTGCATTTTTTTCTAAAAAATAATTGTCATGCTTTAGAATTTGATTAATAGCAGTTGCTATCTCATCCTCATTATTAACATTTCTACTATCTACAAGCGTTTCTATAAGAGTTTTAAGACTATATGTATCGTTTAAAGATTTCAAAGTTTTTTCAGTATATTGTCTTCTAGATAAGCTTTCAGGTAATCCTCCATTCTGAAATGAATATTCATCATTAATCCCAAATAAATTAAAAAATTTAATAATTTCAGGCCCTGATTTATCTGGTGAGGGAGAATTATCACCAGTAATAAAAGGTACTAAAGATTGAATAGATAATTCTGAAAGTTTCATTACGTTACTTAGTAGTCCTTCAAAAAATTTCTGAGAGTAATTAAAATGTTTTTAACAAAACAAATTTAAGTTTTAAAAAAGCAAACCTGAGCCTTTCGGCTTCTCCCTAGTGAAATACAAATTTAGACAAAACATAGTGATATCCTAAGAACACTTACTTAGTCAACCTCATTAATCTAAAATATAAAAACCTTAAGGTTGTGATAAATAGTATTTTTAAAACCATGATTATACTGTCCAAAACTTAGACATACTCACTCTAAAAGTAGAAAGATAACTTCTCTTTTTTAGAATTTCCTTTAATGTACAACCGTCCAGAAATTAAAGGTTGTCCATATGTCTACATCTACGGATATGACTGACCAGCAGCGAATCTCCAAGGTCAGAAGTATCGTTACCCAGGC